>Ga0209460_1000418_pt1 | contig 39405 bp, 27 predicted proteins | sample EBPBio132013_DNA_FD_185868 | JGI IMG/M metagenome (GOLD analysis project Ga0209460, IMG submission 185868) | Wastewater treatment Type I Accumulibacter community from EBPR Bioreactor in Madison, WI, USA - Reactor 2_5/13/2013_ DNA (SPAdes)... | ecosystem: Engineered > Bioreactor > EBPR >... | reverse complement strand
GGTGGCGACCCTCGCATTCACGGTTCCGGTCACGGCGACTGACCCCTTGGTGATTACGGCGCTGCGGCGTGATCGCCCCGATGATCGGGTGATCACGACCGTGCTGCTCGATCTGACGCGCACCGTCACGCCGGTTGCGACCGCAACGGTGGTCGTGTCGCCCAGCGCCACGGCAACGGATGCGCCATCACAGCCCAGTCTGGTTCCGGCGACGGCGACGGATGCGCCAACGGCCACGCCGACGGCCAGCAGCACACCAACGAGCGTGCCAACGGCCACCCCAACAACCAGCAGTACGCCGCTGCCAACCGCTTGGCCAACCAGTCTGCCGACGGCGATTCCTTCCCCGCTGCCCAGCGGCCCAACCGCTGTGTCGGTCGATGGGGGATTCCCGCCGATCATCGTGTTCCCAACCCTGACCGCTGTGCCTGCGGCGACGGTGGCGGTTCCGAGTGGCAGCACGACCCCACCCGTCCCGACCGCCTGTGTCGTCGATGGCCAGCCCGTCGCGGTGGTCGATAGCCAGATTCGCGCAGGGGTGGAGCCGTGTGCGCTTATCAGTCTGCCACTGGCCGTGCAGGCGATTCCCCCCGCCTTGGCGCATGTGGTCGCCGATGCGGACAGCGAGTTACGGGCCGGACCTGGCATTGCCTATGTGCCGCTCGCGCATATTCCGCGTGGCTACGGCGTGACCTTAACCGGACGGATGTTTCAGGGCTATGTGGAAGTCACGGCCTTTCGGGTTGGGGCGGCTCCCTTGGCGGGCTGGCTCTGGAGTGCCGACTTAATTGTGGATGCGCTCCTGACCACGCCGCTGCCAACCGTGGCTGATCCAGTGGCCGCGTTGCCCTCGCCCGTTGTGCCGTTGCCGACCATGGCGGATGCCGTTGGGACACGCCCGACCGCGACCCTACCAGTCCTCGGCTGGCGGTTGCAGGCCGTGCCCGCGACCACGCGCACGGTGACGGTGCAGGTCTGTCGTGGCACGGCAACCTGTGGCCGCGATCAGGGAATTGCGGGGATGGCGGTGGTGGTGGATAGCGCCGCCGGGGATCGGGTGGCGCAGGGCTGGACGGATACGACCGGACGCTGGGTCGTGACCCTGCCGATCCAAGAGGGCTTGGTGGTGCGCGTGCCGTGGTTGGGGCAGGTGGTGGCGTTGGCCGCAACCGCCGACCGCGTGCATGTGCCCGTCACGGAGGCGGTGTTGCCGCCCACGTTTGGAGGTACGCCATGACCAGTCCCTATGACCATGAATTTCAGGCGTTTCTGACACCCCTACTGGCCGGGTTATCGGTGGCCGCTCGCCACGCCGAACTCGACCGACTGACCGACCTGTGGCAGCGCGAAGGCGCGGTTCCGGTCAATGGCCAGCTCGTCTGGTTGGGCACGCCCGCCACGACCCGCCCAACCGTGACCCCGACCGCCGCCCCAGCCCCACGCGGCGCACCGCGCTGGTTGGGGTTGGTGATCATCGCGGTGGTGCTGTTGGGCTGGGGGCTGCTTGGTCGGCGGTCGCAGGCCGCGCCGTTGGCCGAGGGCGTGCTGCGTCCGGTGACGGTGACGGCGGATGGCGAGGCCGCTCCGGTGCAACTGGTGATCGGCTCGCAAGCGTTTGCGGTGCAGGCGTTTGACCCCGCGTTGGGCTGGCCTGATCCCGCTGGGATTCCGGCGGGAACGGCGGTGTGGGGTGGGACGCGCAGTCAGGTGGTGCTGGGGCTGGATGGCGCGGCGCTCGACGCGGATGCCCTCGCGGTGGGGTCAACCCTCACGCTCCAGCAAGCGCAGGGCGAACCGCGCACGCTCACGGTGGTGGCGCGGCAGACGGTGGCGGTGTATGCCGGATCAGCGCTGCCCCAGCAGCAAGTCGGGGTAACACTGGTGCTGTGGAATCAGGACGACCTGTCAACGCGCACTCTGATTCAGGCGTTGCCCAGCGAGCAACCACTGCTCACAACGCATGATGCCACCCTGCCGCTGGCGGTGACGGGCATGGACTGGACGCTCCGCGCCATGCAGCCCACGCTCATGGTCAGCGTCACGGTGGGGCCAACCGAGCGCACGGGCGTGGTCAGCCGCCATGGAGTGGCCCTCGTCCGTCTGCCCGTAGCCACCGCGACGACGATCATCGTGCCCGTGACGACGACGGCCATGGCAGGCACACGCATCGATCTGGCGCTGGCGGTTGAGGGGCAGGCCGTGCCGCTGAGCATCGCCATGCCCGACGCGCCAACGCTCACGGTGGACTGGCAGACGGTCACGGCCACGCCGTTAGGGCTGGCAATCACGACCGTGCTGCGCAGTCCAGCCACCGTGCTCACGCCTGCCGACGCAACCTGTACCGCAGGCGGCGTGACCCAGCCGTTGCAGCCCAATCGCCCGTGGCCGCTCGGCATCACCACCGCCCAACCGGTGGTCTGGACCTGTCCGCATGACCCCGCGCACTCCGTTCCGGTAACGGTGCAGCTGGGGTCGGTTGGTCAATCGATTCTTCCCTAGTCTTTTTGGAGGTTTCTATGGCTCGTATCCTGATCGCGACTGGTGGGTTCGATGTGATGGAACTCGTGAACAAGCTCGTCAATATCGACAGTTTGTACACGTTCGCATGGGTCGTCTTTGGCTTGTGCGGCGTGACCTTCGGGGTCATGTTGTTTGCTGGCTCGTTTGCCAGCGCGTTAGCGAAAAAACTGAGGATTGCCTATTTCCTCGGCGGGATCATGCTGATTGCGTTTATTCCCATTGTCTTGGACTGGGTCAAACCGGCCTTCAAGGCGGTGGGGCAATAATCGGTCGGGTGTCGTTTTGGACGCTGTGCAGCGGTCGTGTTGCGCAGCGTCCTCTCTTAAAAGGAAGGTGCATGATGCAGGTGTTTCGACCTTTTTTACAGCCGCCGACCACGATTATCAGCGTTCCGGCGCTCGGTGGGTTGTCCATCGGTGATTTGGTGACGTTGGGCGGGTGCGGGATGGCGATGAGTGTGGTGCTTGGCCCCACGGGCGTGCCGTTGCTGCTCCGGCTCTTGGTTGGGGTGGTACTGGGCCTCGTGGTAGCACGCGGAACCTATCAGGAGCAACCGCTGCGCACGGTGGTGGTTGGCCTGCTGCGTTATAGCCTGATCCGGCTGCTAGCTCCGCAGCGCTTGACGGTGGATTGCCATACCTTGGGGCAGGGCGAGGCGACGGGGCGCACGACGACCACAGCGGTGATGCAGCCGGATGGCACGCTGGTCAGTCTTGCCGATCGGGGGCAGGGATGACGACCCCGGTATTGCTTCAGTTGCACGGCCTTGAGGTGGTCAATCTGCACCCGCATCAGTGGGAGGTGGCGATTGATCGCGTGCGGCAGGCACTCCAAAGTCTGGTGGTCGATTGGCGCTTGATCAGTGTGGTCGCGCCGCGCTCGCTGGCCAGTCGTCGCCAGCGGATTCATGACCAGCTGCGCCTGCTCGACCCCAGCGACCCGCGCCATCCACGCCTGACCGCGCAGTTGCTCCACATGCAGGATTTAGAACAGCACGCCATGACCAGCATGACCCACTATCTCGTGGTTTGGTGTCCGCCCAGTTTGGCCCACACGACCGTCGAACACACGCTGGGCCGCGCCTGTGGTGGAGCGACGCGGCTGAGTAGTCTACCGTTGGTCTTGGGTGCGCCGACCGTCTACATGACCGCAACGACCGGTGTGGCCGATACGCCCAATGGCCAACGCTGCTGGCAGGGCATGCTGGCTGAGCGTTGGCATGGCTCGCTTTCACCGTTGCTGTTTCGCCCGCTGTTGCTGGAACAAACCCATGCGATTATCGTGGTCGATGCGCGAACGATGGCCCCTGATCGGGCACGCACGGCCATGGATGTGGCCTTGCAACGTTTGGATGCCCATGCCGCGCTCAATCCAACCTACGACGAAGCCCGTCGCCATGCCGTCCAAGACTGGCAAGCCGCCTCGACCCATCTGGAGCGGGGCGCGTTACTCCACACCGTGCAGGTCGCGGTCTTTGTCGGGGCCGCCTCGCCTGCCTTGGCTCGCACGCAGGCCCAAGCCGCCCGCCAAGCGCTGGGGTCAACCATCAGCTTCAGCCTGATGCTCGGTCGCCAACCCGATCTGCTGCCCTTGCTCGGCACCCGCGCGACGGCGACGCTTGATCTGCCCACCCATGGCCATCCGATGATTACCGCGCAGCTGGCGACCCTGTTGCCGATCTATCTGGCCCAGCGCTCGCACCCGCCTGCATCAGCCTTACTCGCCGGGGTGGACGAAGTGCGCGGTACGCCGTTGCTCTTGGATTTGACCGCGCTGCCTGCCCTCCACGGCTTTTTCTGTGGAGCCACGGGGAGCGGCAAGAGCAGCTATGTCGCCACCATCGGCTCGCGCCTGGTCGATGATGCGGGCTACCAATTGATTTTGCTTGACCCCCAAGGCGCGTTTGTCCCCTTAGCCGATGCCTATGCGGGCCGCGCCTCGGTCAATCGGGTGGCGCTCGACACCCTGCGTTTGAATCTGCTCGACCCGATTGTTGACCTCCAGCACGACCTCGTGACCCAAGTGTTGCATGTCGAGGAAGTCCTCCAGTGGCTCTTGGACGGCGCGTTATCGCAGCTGCATCGCCAAACGTTGCGGCGGGTGCTCTCGGTGATCTATGCGACCCATGCCGCGCCGCGCTTGTCCGATGTCGTCGCGTTGTTGGCTGAGGACACCACGGGCCTGCGCGATTTGCTGCTGCCGTGGACGCTGTCGCCCTTTGCCGAGGTCTTTGACCAGCCCTCGACGATGGATTTGACGCTTGATCCCAGCACTCCGGTGGTGATCTATGACGTGTCGGACGCGGCGATGCCCGAGCATATCAAGCAGTTTTTTCTGATCTTGATTGCCAGCGCGATTCAGCGTGAGATTCGGCTCAAACCGCGCAAGGCAATTATTGGGATTGACGAGGCGGGGGTCTTGTTTGCCAATCCCCTGTTGGCCAGCTTTGCCGAACGCTTGGCCAAAACCGCGCGACGCTTTGGGGCAGGCGTGTGGGTGATTGACCAGACGACGCATTTGCTAGAAACCAAGGCCGGAGCCGAGATTTTTGAAAACAGCTTTATCACGGTGATCGGCACGATGCGGAGCGACCAGTTGCCTGCGTTGCGCGAGCGCTTTCCGATGGTCACGGACAGCCAGTTGCAGTGGATTACCGGACTAGGGATGACGGACGAACAGCGCCAAGAACGCGCCGGGCAATACCTGATCATCATCAACGAAACGCCCTACCTGATCTATAACCATCTCTCGCATTGGGAGTGGCAACTGATTCCGCAACGGGCGGTCTTGCATACGGAGGTGGGCCATGGGACTCTTTGATCGCTGGTTTGGCAGTGGCGTGACCGATCCGACGGTGGCGGCGCGGCAACGCTCGGCGGCGTGGGGAGCCTTCTTGGCGGCGCAACGGGCGGCGTTGCCACCCCGACCTGTCGCTGATGGCCTACCAATGGCCACGGCTCCGGCGGTGGGGGCTGCTGGTGTGCCGTCACTTGCCACGCCTGCCATGCCCCCATCCACATCACCCGCATCTGCCCTGTCACGCCAGACAACCACGGTGCTGGTGATCGAGGATGGCGAGGAGGGGGTATGAGCCTGCTGATCCTGATCCTATTGCTGGGTGCGGCGAGTTGGCTGCTCCTACGGGTACTGGCGACGATTGCCACGGAACAGGCGCAGTGGGCGGCGTGGCGGGTGCGGGTTCCGGCAGGGGTCGCTGGGGCCACCCTGCGTGATGCGCTCGTCGATGGGGTCGGCATGGGCGCGGCATGGCTGTGGCTCGTGCCCACGGCGCAGGGGCGGCAACTCCTGATCCAAACGACCGCTGCCACGCATGCGCTGTTGCTGACCACGCTGCATGAGCGGTTGCCCTTGGCCACGTTGCGACCCGTCACCCTGACCCTGCCCGCGCTGCGTTGGCGGCGGGGTGGGGTTGATGATGATCAGACGGTTGCGGGTTGGATGCTGCGCAATGGGGTCGTGCAAGCCGTCCATGCCACCCCGCAGCGCTGGGGATGGTCGTTGGCGGTGGTCTGGGTGCTCGGACTCGTGCGACCGCAGCCATGGGATGGCGATCTGTCGCTCGACGAAGCCGCGTTGTTGCCGGATTTGCCGTCCTTGCCGACCCTGCTGCCTGCGGTCGATGGCGTGGCGTGGCAGTTCAGTCCCGATGTCGCCCTCCCACTTGGCACACCGCTCGATCTGATTGGGCCTGCCTCGCAGCGCTGGGCAACGGTGGCGCAGCTGGTGACGCAAAGCCTGACCGCCCATGCCAGTGTCGTCGCATTGGTGACTCCGGCCCATGCCGCAACCCTCGTGCCCATGCTCGACCCGTTGGGGCAGCGGCTGCGGGTCGTCGATGGTCGCCAGCCTGCGGTCACGACGACGCTCGATGTGGCGGCATGGCTTGATGATACCGCCATGACCACGCTGCTGGGTATGCTGGCCGATTTGCAACCGCATGATCCCCTCTGGCAGACCATCCCGATCCTGCTGGCCCACTGGCACAGCCGTCCGCAGCCTAGCCTTGGCGATCTGATCGCGCTGGCGGGACAGGTGCTGGCCACCCCCGATCAGGCGGCGATTGATCAGCGGATGGCGGCCCAACGCTGGCAGGTACGATTGCGACGCTGGCGGACGCTGGACTGGCTGAGTCTGTTTGCCACCCCATGTGACGATCTGCCGCTGCTGCTCCAGCGCGGTGGCGTGGTGGTGGTTGTGCTGCCGGATGACGCGGCACAGGCGGCGGTGCTGCAATCCATCCTCGCCATGGCGTTGCCGTCGTGGCAGGCAGGCAGTCCGCGCCCGATCCTGACCGTGAGTGATCATCCGTGGGTGGATGCGACCATCCAGTGTGGCGATCAGCGTGTGCCCCGTGTCGCGTGGCATGGCTATCTCGGCGGTGGGGTGCTGCCGACGACCGCCGTACTCAAAGCCCATCGGCTTGACCCGTGGATGCTGGTCACCATGCGCGGGGTGCTACTGGCCCACCCCGAGGTCTGCGTGCATGTGGCCACACCATGGATGACCGGACCGATCGCGCCGCTGGACGCGCCACCCTCACACGTCTTTTGGCAGTGCGATCCGGCGGATTTGTTTCAGCCCGTCGTGGCCTTGCCATCGACCGCTGCGGGTGGGGCAGAACCCGCCACTCCAGTGCTCGTTCCCGATCCGACACCGCCACCCACCGCCCGTGCCATGCCGCCCGTCGCACACATTACCCATGATGCCGTCCTCACGGATGACCAGCTGCACGCGCTGCTGGAGGCGCTGCTGGCCGACCGTCGCAATGGCGTGTCAACCAAACAGGCGACGACCGTGTTGGGCGTGGATCGGGGTCTGGCGGATCGGCTAGTGGCGCTGGCAGCGGAACGATTAGCAGCGGTCTTGGGAACCCATCCGCGTCAGGGATTGCTCCTCAAACGGGACGTGACCGAGGTCGAGGTCTGGGCATTGGTCGGGATTGACGCTGACCCTGATGAGACTGATGGAGCCATTGAGGAGGAAGCTGTATGCATGGACGCTTAATCATGGCCGTGTATGGCCGCACGCTCGCGGGAATCGGCGTGGTGCTGCTCGTCCTCGTGCGGCTGGTGAGTCCATGGCTACTCGGCCACCTCACCAGCCCGCGCCTTGCCCCGTTGGCCACGCTGGTCACGCGTCTCCACCAGATCAGTGGCTGGCTCTTGCTGGGCTATGGGCTGTGGGTGCTGGCAACCCTCATTGCTTGGCTGCGGCTGCGGCGACGACCTCCCGTGACAGGTCGATGGTATCTGTTGCGCATTCCCAAGCCCATGACGACCGACCCGCACAGTGCCACAGCGGCGCAGCTCGGCCAACGCGAAGCGGCCATGGCGGGGGAGATCGTGCGGGTGTTGCAGGCGATTGTCGCCCATGCCCCTGCCGATCGGCGGATTGCCCTCGAACTCTGGTACACCGCGCAGGGGATTGCCTGGAGTCTCTGGCTCTCGCATCCCGATTTACATGCCCCTGTGTTCAGCGCATGGCAGGGCTTTGTGCCCGGCTGCGATCTGCTGGAACAGGCCGATCCGGTCGCGACCACCGCCCCCGCGCTGGTGTGGACACAGCACACCCTTATGCAGCCCGCGATCTATCCCTTGCGCCGCGCCGATGCGATGGTCGGTGATCCGCTGGATGCCCTGATCGGCGGCCTGCGACCCCAACAAGGGGTGACCGCGATTGGCGTATCACTGACCCTTGGCGCGGTTCCCGAACGGTGGCAACGTCAGCACCGGGCCATGGCGGATTGGTTGGCACTGGAAGCCAAAGACCAGCAGGCCAGTGCCAGCAAAGAAACCGCTGCCGCGATGCTGGCCAAGCTGCAAAGTCCCTGCGTCACCGTCGCGCTGCGTACCGTGGTTATGGCCAACACCGCACCGATTGCGACGGCCCAACACCAGATTCTGCTCGGCGCACTGGAGAGCTATACCGCCCAGCACGACTCCCTGCGCCAAGCGTGGACTCATGGCCGCATCCAGACGACGATCACCCCAGCCCTGCGCGAGCGCCATGCCGTGCGCTGGCTGCCCATGCCGTTGCCACCGCTCGTGCCTGCGCCCACCCTGCCCGTGCTGAGTCTGCCCGAAGTCACGGCACTCTGGCATCTGCCCACGGGTCGCCATTTGACCGTCGCGATCTGGCGCAACAACCGCTTTGCCCCCGCCAGCCCCGCCTTGATGGTCAGTGATGTGGGCGCACCTCCACCCCCCTTCGATGCAACAACGCCCTTAAAGGATCGGATCGTGCGGATCACGGGTGGCGTGGCTGCCGATGGGCGGCAGGTCTATTTAGGCTTCCCCTTGAAAAGCTACACCTTCCATCAGCAAATTACCGCCTCCACCGGGGCGGGTAAGAGCCACGCGGCTAAGGTGCAATTGGGTGAATTGTTGCGGATTGGCGCAGGCTTTGGGGTGATCGACTTCAAGGGCGATTTGGTTAATGACCTGTTGACCATGATTCCCGATGATCGACTGGATGATGTGATTGTGTTTGATCCGCTTGATCCTGACCACTGCCTTGGGCTGAACCTGCTCGACCCCACCTATTTAAATAAGGATACCGAACCGGACTTTTTGGTTGAGTTACTGGAAGCATTGGTCGCCAGTACCGATAGTCATTGGGGCGACTCAGCCGGGATGCAGGAAGCCTTACGTTATGGGGCCTTGACCCTGATGGAAGGGGAACCAACGCCCACGATTGCCCATTTGTATTTGCTCTTTTCCAGTAGCGCCTACCGCGCGACCGTGCTGGAGCGCGTGACTGATCCTGACTTGGTGTTGTTCTGGACCTATCAGTTTCCCAAACTATCGGATACCCAAAAGTCCTCGATGACCGCCTTGCAACGCCGCTTGAGTCAATTCCTGATCAACCGCACGGTGCGGATCACCTGTAACCAGACCCGCACGACGATCCCCTTTCGCCAGGTAATGGATCAGCGCAAGATTGTGCTGGCCAAGCTGCCCGTCGAACTCATCGGCGCAACGGCTGGCGGGATTCTGGCCAATGTGCTGATTAACCTCGTGTTGGCGGCGGCATTTAGTCGCTTGGATACGCCGGAGGATGAGCGCGAGCCGTGGGTGCTGGTGGTCGATGAGTTTCAGGAAGCCATGCGACGGGGCGATCCAGCGAATTACCAGAAGATTTTGGAACGGTTGCGCTCGTTTGGCATTGGCCTCGTCTTGATGCACCAAGGCACGAGCCAACTGCCTGCCGAGATGTTGGCCACCACGCTGGAGATTGTCCAAACGCGCTTGCTGCTCTCGGCCTTTGGCCCGGACGCGGCGGTCTGGCAACGCCAATATCCCGATGCGCGGCTGACCATGCAGGATTGGGCGGGGATTCCCTTGCGCGAAGAAGGCTATGCCGCGATCTCGATCAATGGCTTCCGCCAACCGATCTGCACGATCACCCCGCTGCCCTTGTGGCCTGCCCTGCCCCACGGTGGGACGACCAGAACGCTGACGACACTGGCTTCCCCACTGCGTGATGCCCTCGACGAACGGCTCCGCGCCTTGGCCCAGTTCGACCGCACGACGCGGCTGCGCTTGCTGCGTGATGCCCCGCCTGCGCTGTGGGAGGCCATCCTTGCTCGCATGCAGGCGGATCGCGCCGACCGCCATGCTCAGTTGCTGGCCCCGACCTGTCCCTTGCCGCGTGCCGCCCGCGTGCTGGCCTTGAGCCATGCCAAAGCGGCGACCCCGCGCGATCTGGCGCTCGCCGCCTTGACCCGCCTAACCTTGAGTATTCCGCGTGATGTCGTCGAGGAGGATGCCCCGCCCAAGGGCAAACGCGGACGCAGTGGCGCGGTGGAAACGGTGCATGAAGTGGCTCCCGCAGGGGGGGCAGTGGCAACTCCAACGGTGGTGGTCAATCCGCGCAAAGTCGGCGTGGCCACGGTGATGCAGGCCGAGACGACGGCCACCAGTCTGATGCAGTTATTAGCGGAGAATCCTGATGCGGGTTTATAGATGCATGTTCATCCTGATCATCCTGCTCGCGATACCACGGGCGGCACTGGCAGCGGTGACACCCTTTACCATCACCACAGTGGGCACAACCGTGGTGCTCGCTGGCGTGCCGTCCCAGCCCACGACCGTCGCTGTGCGCAGCCTGAGCACTGCCGCGCCAATCCTGACGCTGACCATGGACACGACGACGTTGACTGATGCTGATCCGGCACGATTGGCCGATTTGCCGACCAGCCCCGTCACCCTGCTGCGCAGTGGGATGTACCGTGGCTATGGGGTGTGGGTGTACCTGGTCCAACCGACCATCCAGCAACGCGGCCAGATCCGGCAGGTGACGCAGCTGCACGCGGTGCTCGATACTGCTGTGCTGGTGGCATCCCCTGCCGATCTCCAAGCCTTGCCGCGTGTGCCGTTTGGCGATCCCGTACCACCCACCAACCCATTGGCGTTTGCTGACCAGACATGGACGCTGACCGTGAGCGAGCCGGGCATGCAGCGGGTGACCGGAGCGATGTTGGCCGCTGCGGGGATTGACCTCGCAACCCTCACTCCGGCGACGGTGCAGGTGCAGCATGACGGGGTGGTACTCCCGCTCGATTGGCGTGGGGTTGGGGATACGGTGGTCGATGCCCATGACGAAGTGCGGTTTTATGTCAATGCGGTTGGTGATCGCTGGAACCGTGCGTCGACGCTCTGGCTCACGACCGCAGCCGTTACGCCCTCGCCGCCCATGGCCTCGCGCCTTGCCCTGACCAGTACTGCACCGTTGACCGATACCGTCTGGATGACGAACGAATGGGACGACCCGCAGCTGCTTGAGAGTCGCCATGCAGGCACGCGCGGCTGGCACACCTTCAGCACCCGCCTGAATAGTCTCGCGGGTGGCGATGCACAGACAACCACGCTGCTCCTGACTCCCACGCTGCCACTGGCCAGCGGATTGATGAGCGTGACCCTGACCGGAGCCACCGCCACCAGTCTGCCTGTGCCGCTGGTGGTCAATAGCGTGCCGATCACCGTGCCTGCGACCGCCGCATGGCAAACCTCGGTCGTGGTGACGACGAGCGCGGCCATCACCGTGACCCTGCCTGCTCCGGCCATGGGCGCGGCCAGTGTCTTGCTGGAAACCATCACGGTGACCCGCCCGATGCGCCTCACGACCATGCCGACTGACCCATGGGAGAGTGGGCCAACGCCTGCCCGCTATGCCCTGCCCGACGTGCCCCCGCTGCGCACGCTCTATGATGTGACCGCGCCAGCGCAGCCGCAGATCGTGATTCTGCCTGCTGGACCTATGCCCGTGCTGGCGGATGCGTTGGTCAATCGCCGCTTTCTCATGGTTGGCCATGCGCCCCTGCCTACGCCAACGGTGCAGCGCCATACCCCCAGCGTGCTGCCTGCCGCCGGAGCGGACGTGATCATCGCCCCGCGAGCCTTCCTACCTGCCCTCGGCCCGCTGCGCACACCGACCACGGTGCTGATGGCCCGTGAGGATCTCGACGCGGCGTGGGCCTTTGGCGACCTGTCCCCGATGGCGATTCGCGCCTTCCTCCAGCATGCAGCGGCGACGTGGCCAACGCCACCGACAAGCGTCCTGCTGGTGGGCGATGGCACTGCTGACCCACGTGATGTCCTTGGGTATGGCCAGCCACCCCTGATCCCGCCCTTCTTGGCCAACGTTGATTTATGGCTGGGCGAAACGGCCTGCGAATCCTGTTATGGTCAATTGGACGGTGCTGATCCGCTGGACGACCTGCTACCCGATCTGCCCGTGGGCCGCTGGCCCGTGCAAATGATGGACGAGATCCCCGCGCTGATCGCCAAACAACACCGCTATACCGCCGCGCCATGGGGCGGATGGCAAAGCACGGTCGGGAGTGTGGCCGATAACGCCGAAGGGGCACTGGATTTTCCGCAGCTGGCGGCGCAGAGTGAGGCCGTCTATCCCCTGACCATGACCCTGCATCGGGCTTATTACGACCCGCAGGCCACGAGCGCTGATCCGGCGTGGCAGGTGGCTGATGCCCATGCCGTGCGTGAACGGGTCATGGCGATCTGGCAGACCGGGGCGGTGCTGATGCAGTACACGGGCCATAGCCACGCCTACCAGTGGGCGGTGACCGATCCGCGCGTCGAGCCGCGTGGGTTGCTCGATTTGAATGCGGTTGATGGGCTACAGAATGGCGAGCGCTTGCCATTGCTGCTGGCCTTGACCTGCCTGACCAGTGCCTTCCACCAGCCCAGTCCACGGGGGACGACCCTCGATGAGGCACTGGTGCTGCATCCCGACGGTGGGGCAATCGCCACATGGGGATCAAGTGGTTTGGGGGTCGCGCATGGGCACGATCACCTCCAGCATGGGCTGGTGACGGCGGCCATGACCATGACCCGACCAACATTGGGGCAGGTGACCGAGGCGGGATTCCTTGAACTGGCGATCACGGGGCAATGTTGTACCGATGCCCTGCGCACCACCCTGCTCTTGGGCAATCCCTCCACCGTGCTGCGGGTTGTGCCGATGCCGCAGCGGGTGTGGCTGCCATTGGCACAACCCGCAGGTTAAACTCTAACACTCGATCAGGAAATCTTTATTCCCAATGTAGCAAAGATGGGGAACACAGCCGAAAACCTAGAAAAGAATAACGATCATCTGGATAAATCCAATGATGAGGATTACAGTAGAAAATATCGGGAACGGTGCGGAAATCGCTCTGACTCCGTAAAATATCTTTTCCGGGTAATCGCTCTAGCAATGCAACAGGATTAGTTATTGCACTAGCGCTTGTTGCTAAAAGTTCTCCTACGTTCCCGATAAGATCATAGATACCATCTGCCGATTTTCCTTTCGGGAAACAGCCTACTGGTGTTGGGAAATTAATATCCGTCTCTCGCCAATTTCCATGATCAGCTGTTGGGTCAGAATTCCCCCAAGGATAACGTCGTTGATCGGTATATCGGGCGACCCGTTCCCATTCTAATGCCGTTGGCAATCGTACCAATATACCTAGTCTTTGACTGATCCATGTACAATACGCCATGGCTTCATACCACGAAACTCCTACGACTGGTTGAGTGGGTGCATTATATTGGCTGTCATTCCAGTGCCGTGGGGCAAGAATAACATTATCGTTATCATCCCAAGGATGACCGCTTGGTTGTAAAAATGCCCATCCGTCGTTTGTCCACCAACGTTTATTTGTATATCCCCCATCGTGAATAAATCGAGCATATTCGATGTTTGTAACAAGATATTGACCAATATGAAATGAATGGGGCAACGATGCTTTGGTAAAGTTGCGTGATAGTGCATTACCAAACCAAAAATCTCCTTGTTCACATTGAGACCAGTATGCTGGCTGCTCAGGCATTCTAATCCGTGGATCTCCCAACCGCCCCAAGGTAAAGGCTGCGGCAACCCGCTCCTTCGTACTTAAGTGGCCACCAACTACAATTATCCCTAATTCCTGAATAACTTGTGTTTTGATAAACTGGCCTTGACGATCAAGGGTTTTTCCCAGCTCTTCAACCATTTCACCCGTTAGGGTTACGGTACGATAGTAGGGTTCTGAACCCTGTGGATCGCTATCTAATAAAAGGCTAATTAAGTGAGTTGCTTGAGCCGTATGACCTGATCCTACTAAATGCCCAACCAACAGCAAGAGCACTTCACGCCAGGTCGGATCATGGCGATGGGCCAGCACCTCACGTGTGACAATATTGGCACTGACCAACTCGCGCATTGCGAGATATTCCTGAAATGTGCGGTGGGGCAAGGCATAGCGCTGCCGGATATCGCGGGCTACTAACAACCCGCTCCGTGATTCCACCACCTCCAGAAAACGCTCGATAACAACTTTGGCTTCCCGTGCATTACCGTCCATAAAATTGAAAAAGCGCTCAAACACCCATCCCCGTACTTCTTCAAGTGTTGCCTCCTCGCGCCCGGCTGCTTGTAAATGATAAGCAATTGGCTGAACCAATGGTAATAAGTCGCTTTTTCGGAATGTAACCCCAAGCATTGTATCGAGTCTTATGCCATTGCGTAGCACCTCCCACTCATCGAGCAGCAAGAGCAAACACTTCTCATAGAGTTCGGTGCGTTGGTCAGGCAGGCTGGTCGCCTCGCCAAAATGCAGCAAGGTCATCAAGGTCAGTAACAGCGGGTTTTCGGCAATGGTATACAGGCGCGGGCGCTGACGAATCGCCTGCACGAGATCCTGCTGGCGTGTGGTGGCAAGGGCCGGATCATGGGCAAGGGCAGCGGCATACCAACGCTGAATAAAGGCGGCTTGTTCGGCGGGATCAATCGGTTGGACGGCCACCACCTGAAAGTGGTCACTCAATTGAAAGGGTGGAACATAGGCGTAGGGCCGACTGGTGACCACAATGCGGCTGGTCGGATAGCGAGCGCGAAACAGGTCAATCGCTTGGATGACCCACCGCCGTTTAGTCTGATCAACGATTTCGTCAATACCATCAAGCAAAACAAGAATATGTCCTGCTTGGAGTTGTCGATCAAGATACTCTTTTAAATGCGGAATGTGTTGTTCAGCAATAATAGCATCCAAATGAGTTACCAATGCCACTGCACCAAGCGGTTCGTTTGTGAGAGCATCGGCAAATCGCCGTAATTGAACGAGGATTGGAAAGGGGACGACTCCCGACCATGGAATGCCGAGTTGTCCATCGGGGGGGCTGGCAGTGTGGTGCGCCAAGGCAAAGCATAGCGCCAAGTAGCGTAGCACGGTGGTTTTGCCGCTACCTGGCATGCCCGTGACGACCAGTGTTGGATAATGGCGAACGCACTCTACAATGGTGCGAGGATTTGCTAAGAAATCTAGTTCAGCAATATGATGCTTAGTAGTCTTCAGTTCGTTTAACGCCTCCTCATCTAAGAGTTCGTCTAACCATAATCGAGTATCGGCCTTTAAGTCATCATACATCATATCTTCGGATGATGGCTGTAACTCTATTGGAACTTGCAGTGTTCCTGATGGGTCAATAAACACTTTACGACGACGGATATGTTGTTTTGCGATTGACGCAAGCTCTGGAATTATCAGATTCGTGCGGAGATTGATAAATACCGATTGGATGGTAATCTGGGCATACTTCCGTTGGGAGCTAACACTCAATCCTTGAAATGATAATAACCGATAGTGATTCAGCAACGTTTCGAGATAGATGGTTAATGCAATACTGATCTGCTTATCGTTTGGTGGTGGTAGTGGAATTGAATCGATAATTAGCCTGCCTCCTGGGGCAACACTAACCTGTTTCAAGAGAATATTCCCCGACCCACTGATCTGCTGGATATCGTGGGCCATACTCTGATTACTGGCCTCGACCTGTTGCGTAGCGTGCTGATGCTCAAGATCTACAAGTCGGGCTTTTAATGCGGCAATTTCGGCACTTAATGCATCATCGCTCATCAGGTCGCTCCTCACATGGATAGGAATGCTCGTTACGCCAAAGTATCACATATTCTGCAAGTGGATGCGGGAGTATTTCACCTCAGAAGTTTTGCATCTGCGCTGTGGTGGGTGTAGATGTCGATGGTGAGGTGGTGATACAACGAAAACCATCACCTCTTGTGACATAGTGATGGTTTGTACTGGTGAGGTATTTCTAATCACGCGCTATGGTTACTTGGGTTTATTAATCATGACCACATCAGAGACAATGGAATTATCGGCAGTTATGCGGCTTGTCCCTCCACCAACCAATTCCATTTTAATTTTTTCTACGAGGGCATTGTTGGTTGCGATGATTTCTAAAAGGTTGCTGTCGGCTAGTGTCTCGGTCATATGTGTTGCATACTGAGGATGGTCTGCCAGATAGCGTTCAAACTGCTTGGCAAATGCGTCGACATAGGTTTCAGGATCATCTTCAAAATTGCGTAACGCTTTCTCTGCTTTGGCATCGGGAGTCCGCTGAAACCATTCTTTGATCGTTTTAAGGAGAGCCTGAGCGTGTTGGTAGCCCTCTTTGCCAATTTCGTTGGCAAATCCTTCGCCAATACTAGCGAGAACAGGCATAGCGGGCATTAAAACGGCTACGGTTTGGGCTGTTAGATCGGCCATCGTCATGATGCGTCTCCTTGCTTTGGTTGTGACCCATGGTGTTGGGTGACATCGGCAATCGTACTCTGATCACGGGCCTCAACAACTTGCTCCGTGGGATCGGTTTGGGTTTGCTGGACTCCACGAATCTCGCTGCCTGCCGTCGCAGTAACCCGTTGAACACTCCCACTCGGTGCAGGCGCAATCGACGGGGGAAGCGTTGTAGCAGTGGATGTTGGTACGCTATGGGGCGGCGGGATGGCAACGCCACGAGCAGTGAGTTCGATGGTAATCTGCTGAATCCGTTGGAGGATATCGTGCGCTTGATTGTACTGATGCAGCGGCTGCTCACTGCTCGCATAGCGGCTCGATTGGGTCGTAATGGTGGCTAAGTTCGTTCGCTCTTGCGTGAGGACATCGAGTAACGTTGCCGTAGCAAGCTGGGCGTAGATTGCTGATGATGCCATAGAAAACCTTCATTCGTACCTAGTCATCCGTTGTTAGGACGAGTATACTAGTCCCGTCAATCCCCACCAGTCACGGAGGATGCTCGGATGATGGATGAGCTTGCTGCAAAAATTGCCTTCTTAGAAGCAAATCGTGCGATTTTTGGTGAGATGGAAACAGATCGCCTCATTGCCACGATGCGAACTACACACCAACCCCCGCCCGTTTCCATGGCGGTGACAGCTTTGCAGGAGTCACAGATTACCGACGTGACGATGATCACCGCCCACACGTATCACGCTGCGCCACCCGATCCGTCCATGACTGTCGCTGAGCAGGCACTATCCCATTATGTCCAGCGACTTGCGGGTGACTGTAGTACGATTCCCTTGGGACGACTCGATGCAACTGATGCTGCGAGTGATCAGGGTATCGCTTTGGCCCACGTCTATATTGCCTTGCATGTGCAGGATAGGAATCGTGAAGCCCATGGCGACCCTATCAGTGCGATCAAGGCCATCAATCAAGGCCGCGTTACCATGCTTTTGGGTGCGCCGGGTGCAGGTAAATCCACGATGGTCAACTATCTCTGTGAGCGTTTGGCGCATGCGTGGCAAGCCCCTGATGCACCGATTCTTTCCACTACACTGCCTGACTGGACGCAGGGGCGGCTGGTTCCGGTACGCCTCATCCTTCGCGAGTGGGCAGCATTTGTTGATCAACACCCTACTGCGAGTGACCCATTGGGTGATCTGAAAGACTATCTGGCCGATCAGTGTGCCCGCTGGCAGTGTCCTGCTGCACTCTCCCTGCTCTGGTCGATGCTCCACGATGGGCGGGCCATCCTGATTGCCGATGGTCTTGATGAGGTCGTCGGCACGCCGCTCCCCCGTATCATGCAGAGCCTGACCAAAGCGAGCACCACATGGCAAACAACGCATATGGTGATTACCTGTCGGGTCTTGGATTATCAGGAGGAGCCACAGCGGCAGCTCGCGGGAGCACAAGTCCAGACCTTAGCCCCGTTGACCGATGCCCAGATCCAGCAGTTTGTGGCGGCATGGTACACCGAGTATGCGCAGCAACGGGGGATGCTGCCAGATGAGCAAACTGATCGGGCGCAGCGTCTTCAACGGGCTATTTCCACCCGTCCTGCGCTGGGGCGCTTAGCGCTATCTCCTTTGCTCCTGACGATTATGGCAATTGTGCATGCAGGCCGAGGAGTCTTACCCGACAACGAAGCGCTTTTGTATAAAGACTGTCTGGAGATTTTGTTGCTACGTTGGCGACAAGCTGATCCTACGCGGGTCGATCTGCTTGATCGCTTGGGCATTCCAGGCTTCGGCCGCAAACATCTCTTTGATGCGCTGGCACGGATTGGATTCCTGGCTCATGAGCAGGCGCAGCGTGATACCACGAGTGATGCGCCAGCCGATCTTCATCAGTATGATGTACTGGTATCCTTGGCCGAGAGCTTAAGCCCTTATGTCCAGCATGAAGAAGAGCGGCATAAGGCCGCGCTGACGATTTTGTATGCCCTCAAACGGGGGAATGGGGTCTTGCTCCAGCAGGGCCCGCAGGTCTTTGCCTTTCCCCATCGCACCTTTCAAGAATTTTTGGCAGGCTATCATCTGGCGGGATTGGCGAATAAGAAGCCGATGGTCTACGCACGGGCATCGCGGATTCACTGGCATAATGCTCTACGCTTGATGGTGAGCTATCGGGTGCTTGAAGCCAATGATCTCGATTTTCCTGAGGAGGTGATTCGGGGATTGCTTGATGGTGATATATTGTCACAAATCCTGGCGGGTGAATTGCTCGCTATCGTGGGTCATGGACCCTTGTTACAGTACTATGGGGAAACTCCGAGCAATGCGACTTCTCTCTGGCAGAGAACAACGCAGATGATGCTTCATCACGCGACGACCCGTGATGCTGGGCAGGTTCCGGCGGTGCAACGGGTACGTGCTGGATTGGCACATGGCATGTTGGCGTTTGGTGAGACGGCAAATCTGATGGTAAAGGAGCCGTTATTCCCAACGCATGATCAGCGGTTGCCGTTGGCTTATCTTAAAACACGAGTGCAACACGAACAATGGTGGCAAGAGGCACTGGATACCTATTGGTGTCACTGTGCAGCAGGGGCATTTTGGGTTGGAGAAGATCAGACACAACTTCAATCCATGTGTCTTGATTACGATTTTGCGATAGGACGCTATCCAGTGACGAATGCGGAGTATGCGCGGTTTATTGCTGATGGGGGGTATACGACCGAGCGCTGGTGGACTCAGCAGGGGTGGGTGTTTTTACGACCGAATAAACACCCTTATGATGAGCAAGATAAGCCTATAATTTTACCTCGTCATTGGGATAATCCGCGATTCAATGGACTAACGCAGCCAGTGGTAGGGATTTCGTGGTATGAGGCGATGGCGTATTGTGCGTGGGCGAGTACACAGCTTGGTTATACAGTCCGATTGCCCACATCATTAGAACATGAACGGGCAGCACGGCATACTGATCATCGGGTCTATCCTTGGAATGACCAAATACTAAACCCTGAATACGCAAATTACGCTGAAACAAGTCTTGGGATCTCATCTCCAATTGGATGTTTTCCTCTAGGAAATGCCGTAAATGCGGCAAGCGATCTCAAAGGTAATGTATTAGAATGGTTGGCCACAAGTTATGATGAAACACTAGGTTTACAACCTCTTCAAGAAAGTTATCCACAGACCGGAATATTAATTAACGATGGAGCCTATTGGCGTGAAAGAGAGTATATCTGTTGCGGCTCCCGTGGGTGGAATTATCCAAACTATAATGGATATACATACTTTGGCTTTCGTCTCTGTGCTGCACCGAGGTTATAATTTCGTATCTCATTGGGTTAAAATCAATGGTTAATGCAGATTCTGCGAGTGCTGACGCGGCTCGCGGCCATTATCTAACGTCGGGCGAAGACCAATAAATACCATAGCCACCTATGATAGTCCAGCAGTTACGGACATTCACGGCAGCATGAACAATAAGATTGATTCGCATGGAATTTACTTTTAAGCTCCTATAGGAGTATATAAATGAAACAAATGCCATTACTGTCAGTTCTAAGGTTAGGAGAAGTCCGACCTTTAGCACTACCAGTATTGGATTTCGGATGGTAGCTCCTAGCGCGGCACGTCAGTATGGATGAATCCTGGATTCTTGCGATCTGGAATGTAGTCTCATCCGCGTGGATGCACAGACCACATTTAGCCAAGACCCTCTGTTTGGTACCTCTACCAAGCCAACCGCATGCCAGCGTTGCGGCGAAGCCACCATGCGAACCATTCGCTCGTGTCCATGAGTTACTATAAGTTTACAAGTGATTACATTGGTGTGCATAAGCGAAATCCAAGACCAGTCCCCCGACTAGTTGCAAAATCCCTGAATCGTGCGCCACAACGCATAACATCGATTCGATCACGAAAGTCACTATATGTCCGCATGAGCAGCATACGAGGAATACAATCGCTGAGTGCACTAGGGTTCATTCGATCGTCATCGCGTGTTGCCAGCCACTCGCCCATATTACCGATTAAATCCATCGCTCCACACTCTGATCGGCCAAGCGGGAAACATCCTACCGGGGTTGTTCCTTGCATATTACTATCCCGATAGTTTGCATATTCTGGTGTTGGGGCTATATTTCCCCATGGATACGCTCGTTCATCGGTATGGCGTGCTGCCCGCTCCCATTCTAATGATGTTGGCAATCGAATATGATAGCCAAGGTTGTGACTGAGCCATGCACAGTACGCCATCGCCTCATACCACATTAAGGCAACTACTGGCTGATTTGGTTGATTGAATTGGCGATTATCCCATAAGCGTGGTTGTATTTCTGCGCGATCTTTCAGATATGCTTGAGCGTGAGCAGTCCACCATCGAGGATCGGCATAGTCTGGCGAATATAAAAATTGCGCATACTCCGCATTCGTCACGGGATACCGCCCAATTTTGAATGCATAATTGAGGGTATAGTGAACCAGTTCCCCCTTCCGTTCATCACCAACCCAAAATGATCCCGGCAGACAATCACACCAATACGAAGGCTGCTCAGGCAGTCTAATACGTGGATCTCCCAATCGCCCGAGGGTAAAAGCTGCTGCAACCCGTTCCTTCGCGTTCAGGTGACCACCATCAACCAACGTTGCCAACTCAGCAATCACCGCTTGTTTGATCAGCTTACCATTTTTCCCGAGCGTCTTCCCCAATTCCTCAACCATGTCTCCCACCAAGGCCACGGTCTGATAATAGGCCGCTGATCCATGTTTGTCCGCATCAAGCAGGTTCCCGATGAGTTCGGTAGCTTGAGCGGTGTGGCCTGAGCCAACCAAATGCCCAATCAGCAGCAAGATCACTTCGCGCCACGTCGGATCATGCCGATGGGCCAACACCTCACGTGTGACAATATTGGCACTGACGAGTTCGCGCATTGCGAGATATTCCTGAAATGTGCGGTGCGGGAAGGCGTAACGCTGCTGAATATCGCGGGCCACCAATAATCCACTGCGCGTTTCCACTACCTCGAGAAAGCGCTGAATTACTGCTTTGGCCTCGCGGGCATTGCCATCAGTCAGGTCGCAAAATCGCTCTAACACCCACGTGGTGACTTCCTGCCTCGTCGCCTCCTCGCGCCCCGCGACCTGAAGGTGGTAGGCAATCGGCTGAATCAACGGCAAGAGATCGCGCTTTTGCAGGGTGATATGGAGGGCCGTCTCCAGCCGCACACCCTCGCGTAGCACCTCCCACTCATCGAGCAGCAAGAGTAAACACTTCTCATAGAGTTCGGTGCGTTGGTCAGGCAAGCTGGTCGCTTCACCAAAATGGAGCAAAGTCATCAACGTGAGCAACAGCGGGTTTTCAGCAATAGCATGCAGGCGTGGGCGCTGGCGAATTGCCTGTACCAGATCGATCTCACGCATGCTGGAAAGGACCGGATCATGAGCCAGCGCAGCAGCATACCAACGCTGAATAAAGGCGGCTTGTTCGGCGGGATCAATCGGTTGGACGGCCACCACCTGAAAGTGGTCACTCAATTGAAAGGGTGGAACATAGGCGTAGGGCCGACTGGTGACGACGATGCGGCTGGTCGGATAGCGAGCGCGAAACAGGTCAATCGCCTGGATGACCCACTGGCGTTTGGTTGGATCGAGGATCTCATCAACGCCATCGAGCAATACCACCACATGACCAGCGTGCAGTTGCTGATCGAGGTACTCGTGCAAATGGGGAATGCGCTGCTCGGCCAATATGACTTCGAGATGCGTCAGCAACGCCGCTGCGCCGAGGGGAGCCTCGGTCAGACGTTCGGCAAATCGCCGTAATTGAATGAGGATGGGAAAGGGGACGACTCCCGACCATGGAATGCCGAGTTGTTCATCGGAGGTTCCGGCGGTGTGGTGTGCGAAGGTAAAACATAACGCCAAGTAGCGCAGCACCGTTGTTTTACCACTGCCTGGCATACCCGTGACGACGAGCGCTGGATAATGGCGAATACACTCGACAACGGTGCGAGCTTGTGCGAGGAATGCGGCATCAAATTTAGGCATGGGAGTTGCTTGGATGCTTACAAGCGTCTCGGAATCAAGCAACTCATTTAGCCACTGGTGGGCATCTGGGCTAAGGTCATTGTAGGCGCGTGGTTGGCGTTCCGATGGTTGATACAGCCGATGGCTCCGAGGCACATCAAGGTTCGTAGCGATATCTTGCAATTCCGGAATAACGTGATTCGTCCGCAGATTGATAAAGACTGATTGGAGGGTAATTTGGGCATGCTGACGTTGGGCGCTCGTTGCTAACCCCTGAAAGGAGAGCAGCCGATACTGGTTGAGCAGCGTCGTGCGATAGGTTGTGAATGCCGCATCAAGCTGCTCCGTATTGGGTTGAGGTTGTGATGCCCCAACTACGAGTGTACCACCCGCCGTGACGCTCACCTGTTTCAAGAGGATATTCCCCGCCCCACTCACTTGCTGGATATCGTGGGCCGTACTCTGATTGCTGGCCTCGATCTGTTGAGTGACGTGCTGGCGCTTAAGCGCTGCTAATTGGGCTTCAAGGTCGGCAATACGGGCATTTAATGCATCATCGCTCATCGGGTTGCTCCTCACACTGCAGGAATACGTGCTTTTTATGCCCCAGTATCGCATATCCTGCAAGTGGGTGTGAGGGGTTATTGTTTTGTGACAACCTTGATGAAGATAGCTCTCGTAACCCTAGAACAGTGAGGGCTCGCTTACGCCAACTGGCGCTCACCGACCCGTGGTGCACCGATACCCTGCTGCTGGGGAATCCCGCCATCGTGCTGCGGGTTACGCCTGTGCCGCAGCGGGTGTGGCTGCCACGGGTGGGAGGTAACAAAAAAACCATCTGCGTCAACGCAGATGGTTTTAACCAATACCGAAAGAGCGCAACCTTAATAGGGTGGCTCGGCAGGGCCGTTATAGCCACACATCCCCACGCGCGGCGAGTTGACCGCCCGAATAACCTCAGCATCATCATCCGCCGCGTCACGATAGATCGCGGCATGGCCATCGCAGCGCGGCTCCCACGCCGTATCCGCACCGACGCACCACGCACAGAACCATACCGCTGGCTGCTGGCAGACCGTACAGCGGTCGTCCGGCGGCTGATTGCGCATCAAGCGGGCGATGGGATAGGGGGGCAAGGCCGCGCCCACCCGTGTGCCAAGGCAGGTGATCGTCGTTTCTGAGGATGTCCCAAAATCATAGACATGCGTCAGGGTGCTGCCCGGCTGAAACACCGTATGGATGGGACACTCGACGGCGAGTTCTGGCCCCCGTCGCCCCGACGAAAATTGGCTCAGATGCCCGCAGCACTCCAGCCAGATCGCCCGCAGATAGTGATCGAGGTCGTGCAACCGCGCCGTACCCGTCACCGCAAGATCCAGCCAAAAGAAGGGCGTATAGGCATCCTGTGCTCGCAGATGATAGATCGTGTCGCGGGTGCTGGTGCGCTCGTCAGCGGGTCAGCGGCAGCAATCGCGGCCTGATAGGGAGCGCATGCGGCAAGATGGGCTATCACGCGCGATGGGGTAGTGACCCCGTCACACCATGCACAGATCCCGGGGTTCGGTCGTCGTCGTGGCATTCCATTATCCTCCGTCGCACGCGACGCTAGTGGGGAATCAAGGGGGTGAGGCTGGCTGGCAGGGCTACCGCGCCGATGCCGCAGCCACCATAGAGCGACCATGCTGCCATCTCCTGAAGGCGGGCACGGAGTGCCAAACAATCCCCGATCACGTCGTGGGTCGGCACCAGCGGTTCCCAGCGGTAGCGCCTCCGGCGGTCATCCCAATTCCCAAACCAGTCGCTATAGGGTTCCAGCAGATCGTACCAGGTGGCATGATCGAGCAGGATACGAGGGTCATAATCGCGTATATCGAGACCGTTAATGAGGGTGTCAATGTCATCCTGCTCCGCCACGAGAACGGTCTTGCCACGCACGATGGCGGCAAGGGCGGGCACAACCTCCGTGAGATCGGGGGCATCGCCACCCATGGCGAGCGTGCTCCCGTGGAGCGCAACAGCGGGTGATTCTGGCTCCCACAGCGGCGCGACCTGTTGCTGCATTAAGATCGTTCCCGTGTGGTCAATCACGCCAAGTTCGAGAATATCGGGGTCATCGTCACCAGTGGTCTTCAACGCCACGATGACACACGCCGCGAGCCACGCCTGTGCCTGAGCGCGAAGTGCCTGCACATCCATCCGGCGTTCTTCGGCAGCACAGGCCGCGAAACAGGCCGCACACACCGGATAGGGTGGTTCCGCACGATCCGTGCGCAAGGAGTCAAGGATGATGCGGTGATCATGGGTTCCCATCGTGCCACATGCGGCACAGGCGATGGGCGGTTGGTGCGTCGTGGTGCTGCGTGGAATGGCGGAAGACGACTGGCGTGGAATGGCATGGTGGCGATCATACAGATAGATGGGTTTGCGCTGTTTAGGCCGAACGATAACGGCGACGGGATCGCCAGGGATGAGGCCACGCGCCGCGAGTTGGGTCTTGGTGTCATCGTGATCGGGTTTGGCGGGGTCATCAAACCCCAAGAAGCGCTGGAGTGGAAGGTCAGGTCGCATACAAAACTCCCTGTAGTTCCCGTTGGGTCGTGCCACGGCGATGCTCACAGGAACAGTGGTCTGTTTGGGGCAGTATACCGCAGAACGCGGCCCATGGGAATGGCGGTGGTGTCCGTGCGAGGGCTGTCCGCGCGGCAAACCCGCATAATGGGCGATGGGGCGGATCTGCCCACAAAAAAACCACGCGTTGCGTGGTGATCGGCCAGCGGCGGCGCGGATGAGCGAAAAAACCTGCCAAAACCCCGCAGGAATGCGTCCAGCCCTCCTCAACCTCGGGGCGATGATTCTGACGAAACCCCTACCTCCCTGCCGAACTTGACTCGCTAGTTTCAGTCCCCTCAACCTCGGGGCAATGATTCAGACTGTATCTCCTTACAATTCAAAAATTGTCTACGAGCAAAAGTTTTAAACCCCTCAACCTCGGGGCAATGATTCAGACGAAGCTCATCAAGACCAATTGGCTGGTCTTCGTGTTTTAAACCCCTCAACCTCGGGGCAATGATTCAGACGTCTGCTCATCGGCATCTTGTCGATAGCAGGACCCAAGAGTTTTAAACCCCTCAACCTCGGGGCAATGATTCAGACTCAGGTTCATTTCGCCAGCCCTTGCAACTAGATGCGCTCGTTTTAAACCCCTCAACCTCGGGGCAATGATTCCAACAGATCGTCTTCGCCAGCAACCAAGCTGGCGACACCTCGTTTCAATCCCCTCAACCTCGGGGCGATGATTCCAACTCCTCTGTGTCCACTTTTGGAAATCGAGCCGCTCCCTGTGTGGGTTGCCAGCCAATGGCCATGCCAACGTCTCTGTGCCATGCACCACAATGAAAATTATGGTAAACTTGAGGAGGTTGCATCGATCATTCCTTGTCCAACCAAAGGACTCGTTATGCCCTATTCTCCCATGCCTGTCAAGATCGCTACCGCCCGCGCATTTGCCGCCGTGCCCATTCGTACCCTGCGCACGCTGGCCCATTATACCAACCATAAACGCCCTGCTTTTCAAACCCGTGCCCAGCTTGCTACCGACCTGCTCAACCACTGGACAACGCCTGCCTATCGCCGACTTGTCCGGCAATCCTTGACCGCTGCTGATTATGCCCTGCTCCTCGCCCTGTGGTCTGGCGAGCACCCCCTGCCTGATCCTGATACCCTTGATCTCTGGCGCTGGCAGGCTCCGTGGCCAACGCTCGCCAACCTTTCCTCGCTCCAGCGTCTAGCCGTCTTGGGCTTCCTTCTGCCCATCCGCACGCCGCTCGGTCGGCAAACCGTGCTGCTCCGTGATACCACCCGCTGGCTGCGCCGTATCCGTCCTGCTCCCGCACCGCCCACCCCCGCGTCCTTCCAAATCCTCTTTCAGGCGGTCGCCGAAGTCTTAACCCAGGGGTCGATTGATCCGCTGCCTGCTGCGACACCCGGATCGATAGCCCGCACGCTTGCCCAGTCCGCTGGCTGGATCGTCCTGCGGCTGGAGCAGTGGCGCACGACCCCGCGTGGCATCGCGTGGGTGCAGGCCAGCCCCGCCGAGCAAGAACGCCTGCTGCAACACCAGATCGTGCGCTGTTCCCCGCCGGACAGCGGTCTCCCCGCGTGGCGCAATCCCGATTGGGCGATGCTCTGGCAGGCCTTTGAAGCCCGCATGCATCACGCCCCACGGCGACTGTGGGATGTGCTGGCGCTGCTCTGGGAGCATCCAGCATGGGGCACGCTGCCGAATGACCAGCGTGGGCGGCTGTTTGGTCAGTGGTTGCGGCAGGTACTCCAGCCAGCGGGGGTGGTCAGTCTCGCGCAGGGTTGGGTGTTCTGGCATGGCTGGGCAGCATTGGCGGTGGCTGCGCCCCCTTTTGATGGACTCCTGCTCCCTGCCACGCCCCAGTTGCCACCCCTGCTCCGGTGGTGGGCGACCTATTGGGGCCAGCCGACGCACCATGGCTGGCGGATCAGCGTGGCAGCGGTAACCGCACGGGTGCAGCAGGATGGCGATCTTATGAGGTTGTGGGAGCCAGTGGATGCGTGGTATGCCGCTCGGCCAACGGCGGTGGAATCCGTGGTGGCCACGGTGGCGGCGCGACCACGGGTGCGGCTACGGCAGGTGACGCTGGTGGAAGGCCGTGCCGAGGCGCTGAGCCAGTTGGAGCAGCAGCGCGGCATGCAGGGCGTGGTGCAGGCGGGCTGGGCGGCGACTCAGCGGGTGATTCCGGCGGGATCGGTGGCCCACGTTGCGCATACCGTGGGGTTGCAGCCGCCGCGCCAGCCTGCCCCGCCCCGCGAGGTCGAAACGCTGGTGCTGGCGCTCAGGATTGCGGCGCAGCAGGTTCCGCGCTATGCGACGGTATTTCAACAGCAGGCGCAGCAGTTACTCACCGACCTGCCGTTTGACCAGCGCTGTGTGATCGACGAGCAATGGGAGTCGCTCCAATCGAGTCTCACGCCGCTGCTGGCCATTGATGCGGAACCACTTGCGATTGGGCAGCAGCCTGAGGCCACGATCACGGTGGAACAGACGCGCCACGCTGTGCGGCAGGCGATTCAGGCAGGTCAGGCGCTGACGGTGCGCTATTACACGCCATCGACCCATCGGATTACCACACGCACGATTCGTCCGCTCGAATTGACGAGCACTGGCGTGCGTGGCTGGTGCGAGCTGCGGCAGGAAGAGCGAGCATTTCGCTTTGATCGGATACTGGCGATTGCGGCAAAAGACCCGCCAATGCAACGATAATCTGATGGGATTTATAAGTTCTTAATCACCGCGAATCGCTGCGGGCAAATAAGGTGGTATCGCGTAGACGAGGATGACTCCAATAGCCGCCCGATAGCCGGAAATCATCACCACGGATCTGCCCATGGGTCTCCGCTTGGCCAAGTGTGCCGTTGAGGAGCAAGCCTTCGCCACTGCTCCGTCCACCCCTGCTTCCAATCGTTGAGCGAACGAGCCGGAAGTCCGTTGTCGGTTGGGTTGCGTGCACCTGCACGATGCCAAGGATCACGAGCAACCCAACACCGACGAACCAGTGATCGCGCATGATCATGCCGTCCCTCCGCGTTGCATTCGGCGGCCAACCAGCCAACCAAGGATTAGCAGCAGACTCCCCCATCCACTAGCCAGCAGCCATATAGGACGCGCTGACGAGGGGGTGGCTGTTTCCAGCGCCGCTAGGCGGGTTCCGAGATCGGTATCACCGCCGCTTATTCTCGATTCAGCTGATACAGTCCTTGGAGCGCTGTCAAGGCCACACCATCAGCATCAACCGTCGCAATATGCCCACGCTAAGCCATTGACATGATTTTGGGCGATGGTGACAAGAGCCACCCTGATGCCGAGGATAGGACATGGGACTGCTTCGACTGCCTCTTATTCGCCGTGGCGCAATTGCCCTGCGCACGACGCTGCTCTTGGGGAATCTGGCTACCGTTTGCAGGTTGCGCCGATGCCGCAGCGGGGGTGGCTTCCATTGGTCAAGCAACGGCAACGGTAGACTCATGGTTTCTCTACGAACGACTATTTCCTACTCTATCCCAAACACTGCTTTGCATCAACCAGCGTTTGAACGATACGGTTAAAATCAGTACTTTTACCCCAATGGTACAGACCGAAATAGTCGGTATGAGAAGGGGTCAATGGCATATGGTCAGTACTTTTACCCCACTGCGAAGCACCTAGATAGAAGCTGCGGGTAAGGGTTGATGGCATATAGCAGGATGCATCCATTTCGATGATACTTGTTGCATCAACCTGTCACGTCATATGGTCCTCACGAGCACTACTTGGTATACGGAGTTGAGGATACTGGGAGTTACTCTATGGAACGTCACACACCAATCGTTCATCCCACCGTTGCACTCATTCCCGCCTTTAATGAATCACGCTTTATCGGAAGTTTGGTGCTTGCGGCAAAAGCCTATGTTGATATCGTGCTTGTCGTAGATGATGGCTCCACGGATCAGACGGTTGCCATCGCGCAAAAGGCTGGTGCGCATGTTCTGCAGCACGCCGTGAATCAAGGCAAGGCGGCGGCGGTCAATACGGGCTTTCGGTATCTTACGACCCTCGATCCCTTTGCGGTGGTGATGCTTGATGGTGATGGACAACACCGCGCAGATGATATTCCAGCCCTTTTGACACCGATTTGTCAAGGGCAAGCTGATGTCGTGATTGGATCACGCTATGGGGCGATTCACAGTCATATCCCGTTCTACCGAAAAGTTGGGCAATTGGGATTAACCTCCCTCACGAATCTGATATCGGGCGTGCAGGTCAGTGACTCACAAAGTGGGTTTCGAGCCTTTTCTGCCCATGCGATTGCCGTGATGTCATTTACGGCCAATGGGGGTTTCTCCATCGAATCGGAAATGCAATTTCATATCCATGAACACGCATTACGCATCCGCGAGGTGCCGATTCATGTGGTGTATGTGGAAAAAGCCAAACGTAACCCCATTGGGCATGGGATGCAAGTGGTGAAGGGTATTTTGAGCATCGCCACCACAATGCGCCCATTATTGTTTTGGTGTGGAAGCGGTTTCGTTGCTTTAGCCGTTAGTGCATCCTTGACGCTCTTCTTGGCATCCCATACCACAATGGCACTGTCACAGTTTGCGTGGCTGCTCAGTATCCTGCTGATTGGAATGTTGTTAAGTATTGGGGCGATTGGAACCGGAATTATCTTACAGCGCCAACGGGTGATGCTCCAACGGATGGAAACGTCCTTGAAGCATCAATTTCTGCGTGCTGCGTCATCAACTCCAACCGATGTAGTCCTTCTGACTCCTCGGGAGCGGGTCTATGACAGCCTTAATCAACCACTGAGCGCAGTAGAAAGATAGCGTCGTATGGATGCAAGCATCATTATTGTAAGTTATAACAACCAAGCGGATCTGCGTGATTGCCTCGACTCCGTTCTCCACGCCTGCTCCGATCCAACCCGCTATGAAGTTATCGTCGTGGATAATGGTTCACAGGATGCGAGTCGTATGGTGGTCCAGCAGCACTACCCCATGGTTCAACTCTTGGAGAACACCAATACCGGGTATGCGGGAGGGAATAACGCTGGTGCTGCGCTGGCGCGTGGTGACTACCTCATTTTTCTCAATCCCGATACCGTGGTGATGCCGGGAGCCATTGATGCGCTTCTCGCCCCATTTAGGACGGATTCGACAATCGGACTTACAACCGCATGTCTTGTCCATCATGACCACCCTGAACAGATTAATGCCTGCGGCAATCAGATGCATTATACCGGGTTGGCATATTGCCGAGGGGCAAACCAACCGCGCACGGCGTATCAAACAAGTACGTATGTTGATGCCGTTTCGGGGGCTGCGTGCGCAATTCGTCGTAGCCTTTTCGCAACACTCGGTGGGTTTGATCAACAGTTTTTTATGTATGTCGAGGATAGCGATTTATCGTTACGGGTGCGGCTCCATGGCTTGCAGTGTTTTTATGTTGCTGATGCCGTTATCCACCACAAATATCAGTTGAACTATACGGCCCAAAAAGCATTTTTGCTTGAACGCAATCGGTATTCAATGCTCATCAAAAATTTTTCACCGCGCGTCTTAGTCCGATTGCTCCCAGGACTCTTGATCACGGAACTCATGACCGGAAGTTATTTTTTGCTGCGAGGGCCACGATATTGGGGGATCAAACCCCGACTCTATCGACATATCTGGCGCTCGTGGCGGACAGCATCGGCTCCACCGACCCATGTAACCCACGAACGGGCCATTATCCAGCAGTTATCCAGCCAGCTTGATTTTCAGTCAATGCATCAAGGCTGGTTGACGCGATGGCTCGCATGGGTCGTCAATCCACTCCTTCGCCTGGCGCATCGGTTTGCAGGAGGCTGGTCATGAAAGTCGGCATTGTGTGCTCTCATGGCGGACATTGGACGGAAACACGCCAGATCTTTGCTGCGTTTGAGGGCTATGACACCTTTATTGCAACCTATCAGAGTGCCCGTGCTGCCGATGTCCAACAGGTGAGCCGGACGTATTTTACCCAAGATATTGGCCGAAATATATACCGGATGGCGCGTGCCTTTGGGTGGGCCGCAACGATACTGCACCAAGAGCGGCCACACGTTCTGATTAGTATGGGGGCTGAAATCGCCATTCCATTTTTGTATCTTGGGAAGCTATTTGGCTGTAAAACCATCTTTATTGAAAGCTGGTGTCGGGTCACGAGTGTCTCCCAAACGGGAAAGATTGTGTATCCCGTCAGTGATGTTTTTTTGGTGCAATGGCCCCAGTTGTGTGCGATCGCTGGCAAAAAAGCCCAGTATAGCGGAGCGATTCTATGATCTTTGTCAGTGTCGGAACACGGCCAGAGCCATTTACCCGGCTTGTGACGGCGATGGATCGCGTTGCCGCGCACCTCAACGAACCCGTGGTGATGCAAACGGGGCATACACCCGTTGCGCTGCGCTATGCCCATGCACGCCCATGGATGAATGAGGCTGACTATCAGGCAGTCGTTCAGCAAGCCCGTGTGGTCATCAGTCAGGCTGGAGCTGGCTCCATTCTTGGGGCACGACAGCACGGTCGCCCATTAATTGTTGTGGCGCGATCAGCGCAATTTCATGAATGTCCTGATGACCATCAATATGAGCTTGCCCACGCCGTGGAACAGCGTGGCTATGCTCAATTTGTTCGTGAGATTAATGCCACGACATTAATGGCGGCATTAAACCACCTCATCGATCCGAGTCCTGTGGTATTAACGCCCTCACCCTTAATCGCAACCGTTCGCTCCTACTTGTCCCAGTGGGATCGGCCTGCGGTATCTTGGGTCCAGTGGTTACGGCGGAAAGGTTTGTAGGATGCGTATTGCGCTTGTCTTTTCAACACCCTTGCCAGCCTGTGAAGGCATTGGGTTTTATGTGTGGAATCTTGGACGTTTTTTAACTGACCAAGGCCATGTTGTCCATATGATTACACGCGGTGATCCAACCAAGCCAGGCTACGAACTGGTTCAAGGTATCCATATTTGGCGGCCAGCATTTTGGCCAATCTACCCATTCCATGTTGATATGCATGGCTATTTTGTAACCCAAACCTTGGAAACGATTGCGAATACCAATGGGCTTGATGTGATCCATGTGCATACGCCGCTCGTTAAAATCCCCAAAAGCGAGTATCCCGTGGTGGTTACTGTGCATACACCCATGAAGACCGATACTGCCGCCATTCCGCTGCGCTCGATGCTTGGACTCTTGGTCAAACTGCAAACCCCCTTTAGTATTCGCTTGGAAAAACGACTGCTCCAGCAAGCTACAACCATTACCACCGTGGCCACCAGTGTTGCCCACGAATTAACGGCGTATGGCGTGCAACCACAGCAGGTGGCGGTGGTGGGAAATGGCGTGGATACGACAACCTTCTATCCAGCCATCGACCCACAGGCTCGGTTTCAGCAACGCTATTTTTTAACGGTTGGACGGCTCGCGCCGCGCAAAGGCTTAGAGGACTTGATCGCCAGCGCGGCAGAGGTGGTGAAACAGTACCCTGATTATCGGTTTTTGATTGTGGGCCAAGGGCCACTCGCTGCCGCCCTCCAGAAACAGATCACGCAGCAACACCTTGAACAGCATGTCCATATCCTTGGGCATATCCATGATCGCGTCCAGCTTGCCGACTTATATCGAGGTGCATGGGCATATGTCCACCCCGCCCATTACGAAGGATTGCCGACGGCATTACTGGAGGCAATGGCATGTGGCTGTCCCGTGGTCGCAACTGCCGTGAGTGGCGCTCTTGACGTGATCACTGCTGCCAACGGAGTTCTGGTTAGCCCGCATGCCCCCGATCAATTAACCCAAGCGCTCTGTCACCTGATTACGCAACCTGAGGTGGCCCGTACCCTTGGTTACCAAGCAGGGGTAACGATCCACCAACAGTATGGGTGGACGCAGATCGGCCAGCGCTATCTTGCCGCCTATGACCATGCGCTCCAAGGAGGAGGGGTATGAAACGGATTGTTTTAATTGCCGCTGGTTGTGAGACCCATTGTCTGCGGCTCCAGCCGTGGCGCTACCTGTGTGAAGTTGCAGCCCAACTTCAACAGCATGGCCATGCTGTTACGATCATCAGTACTGGGGCTGATTCCGCCACACTGTTGTATGGTATCCCGCTTATTCGGCTCTCGTCGATTGCCGCCCATCCACGGAATCAGGCCTTGCAGGCGGCACTCCATGCGTGCAATCCTGATGTGGTGTTGTGGCATCTTGGAAAAACGAGCATGCTCCATGGGGTCTATCACTATCCTAGTGCGGTCAATATTGGTATTTTTACCAGTCCGATCTATCACCTTCCTCAATTATGGGATATTGGCATGGGGCGATTACTGAAAAACTATGAACTTGGCGCAATCCATCTGGCAGGGGCTTTGATCCCGTCACGGATCTTTCAGCAGGGCTATCGTCGGCAGCAGTTTGATCATGTGGTAGTCCAAACCCAAACGACCAAAGCGCACCTGTGTGCCCTTGGCATTCCCGACCGCGATATAACGGTCTTGATCCCCGGTGTTGATCCCGATTGGTTGTCTGCGCCGTCATATGGGGCTGATGACCGTGATGAATTGGGATTGCATCCCTCTGATCATGTACTGGTCTATTTTGGTTCTCCCGCCCCATTACGAGGGTTACATACCTTATTCCATGCATTTCGCGCCGCCCGTCGCCAGCATCCTGCACTGCGATTATTAATCCTGAGTCGTCGCCATCCACGGGAATTACAGCGTGCGGATGCGCAACTAGGGCGCATCTTGCAGCACCCAGAGATTGCCCCTTTTGTGCGGATCGTGAGTGGGTATCTGCCAACGCAGGAGTTAGTTCGCCATGTGGCCCTCGCGGATAGTGTGGCCTTACCGTTTGATCTTGTTCCGTCGGATGCCCCACTCAGTCTGTTGGAAGCACATGCCTTAGGGAAGCCGTTGATTACGACAGCGATTAGCTGTTTGCCCGAATTCGCAGGCTATGGGCCGCATATCCTTGCGGAAGCAGCCAAGCCCGTATCGCTTCAGCAGGCTCTCCTTGCCAGCAGTCAACACCGTTATACACCACCGACGACACCATCGTTCGTGCAGTCATGGACAGAAATGGGAAACCAATGGCATCACTTTCTTGGCCATTAACACGCCCTCGTTCCCACCGCTATCCGATGATCTATATCACGGGGAGTGATGGGACGGGCAAAACGACCCAAGTACGACGATTAATGGATGGGCTTAAAGCGCAGGGATTCCCCGTGACGCATCGCTGGTTACGCTTTCCATTTCGGTTAAGTCGTGTGTTGTTGGTCTATGCACGTCTCCGGAGATTCAGTTGGTATGAATCCCATCCCCATGGACGACAGGGCTATTGGGATTTTCGTGCATCGTGGGTGATGCGCGTTATCTTTCCGCTCGTGCTGTGGGTTGATGCGTTCAGTGTGGCGATCCACGCGGTGTATTGGCCAATCGCGCGGGGCAACCTGATCGTGTGCGAACGGTTTGTGATCGATATGCTTGCCGATTTGATGGTGGCAACCCAGGATTTTACGCTCCTTGAGCACGGGTATACTCGCTGGTTTGTCCGATTACTCCCCGCAGACACCATCCTGATTCTGCTCGATGGCGATCCTGCCCGTATCGCTCAACGACGACCCGATTTGGCCTATGATCGGCTGCTTCCCGATCGCATCCGTGCCTTTCGACACATTGCGGCACACTTTGGCTGGCCCTTGATTCACGGAGATCAATCCATTGACGCAATTCAGCAGACAATTCAGCGTGTTGTGAAGGAGGGCAATGGCTGTGCCTAAATCATCCAAACCCCATGGCTATGCACGGGTTTCCCATCATGGCCTGCAACGACTCGTGCGCCACCCAAGTATGGCACTCGTGTCTCACTGGTGTTTCCAAAGTCTGTTCTATATGCACCGGACGGAACGCATGGTCAAACTCGGTCTTGAGCTGGTTTTGACCGTGGGCCTTGGCCTTGGATTAACCGCGATCATCGGTCATGCGTCTGGCTGGTTCCTCGCATGGGGGATTGCCCATACGATCAATGTCTGTTGTAACGGCCATGTCTGGGGAGTCCTGAAACATTTTTATCCGACCGGACAAACGGCACAAAGCTTTGAACGATATCGTGAACAATTGATGCACCGCATAACCCAGGCATCGTCCATCGCGACCAGTGAGGTCATTGGGAGTGCCGCACACACGTGGACACCCTATGCCGATCTGGATATTCGCCTCATACGCCACGCAGGTCTGCTTAATGGCATCCGTGCCGGGTGGTTTGGCATTCAAGAACGCTCGCGTGCCTTCATCGCCCGATTTCCGCTCGATCTTTATATCCTTGATCCGCAATCGCATGAGACCCATGCGTAGGAGTCTGTTATGAGTGCTATTTCTCCCGCAGCCACTACGTCCCACCACACGTGGTTCGATCGCCTCCAGCTGCGTCGTTTTTCGCGCACCATGCTCTTTGACATTATGGTCTTACTTGCCTGTATCCTGCCAGGGATTATTCTCTCGCAGCAGCAGCTTCAAGAACCGTGGAATGCCTTCCGCCTCGCACGGGCACAACTCTCCATCAACCAAGGGGCGATTGCCGACTATACGACGAGTGCTGGAGCGTATCGAGCCGAGCATTTAGGCAGTGATCTTCTTCATACCGCACTCATTAATGCAACCGGTTGGCCTTTGGATGGGTTGGTCGTCCTCCCAATTGGCGCATTCCTCTTGGCGCTGGCCTACTACGGCATTGCGATCATGTTAAGTCCGTCACGACGGTGGGCCGCAGGCATCACCCTCTTTTGCAGTTGGTATTATCCTGGTATCTATAGTCAATTTGGGACCCAAACCTATGTCTGGGTCTATAGCCTCTTGCTTGGCTTTCTCATTCTTTTTTTTCAATGGTTACACCACCCAAAACGGAGCTATGAACTCATTCTGACCGCGATCTTTCTGGCCACCTTTCTGCATTACCATACTACGCCGCTCTGGATGATTGGCTTAATGACGATTGGGGTTGCGGGGAGTAAATGGGCACAACGAACGACGGGAGCGCCCTATCGCTATTCGTGGCTGCTCCCGCTGAGTTGGTTGGTATGGGATATCGTGTTCGAAAGTGTCTTACGGAATGGCTGGCAACACCTGCAAGCCATCAACCCGAATACGATTGGTCAAAGTTTTTTGAGTAAAGTTTTTGGGCCATTGCTGCAACGAACACCCGCAGGACTTGATCCGTTTGAGATTGCCCCAGTGAATCCGCCGCTCGCAACGTGGAGTACCTTCCTCTGTTTGCTGATCCTGACCCTCCCCGTGGCATGGTGGATGATCCGACAGATCACGACTGCGCGAACAACACGCAATCTGCATACGCTCGTGGCAACACCACACCACATTTTTGTCTGGGCCGTTATTGGCATTGCGATAGCCCATACCAGCATGTATTTATTGTATGGAGCACTCAGCGTGCGGGTTATTCCGGTCTTGTTTCCCGTGTTAATACCCATCATTTGGCGCGATGCTCCATGGAAGTCATGGAGCATGGGCCTGCTCGTTCTGCTCGTCGGAAGTGCGATGGTAGGCTTTTTCAGTTTTGCTCCCACCATTCAGCCCGATCTGACCACCGCCCAAACAGGCCGTGCTAGCCGGTTGCTTGCCACGAAGAGTACGATGCTCAGCGATGCGAATCTCTATGGGTCATTTGCGCTCCAACGGGCGATCGACAACCAAACCGTCAATCTCGCGTGGATTGATGCGCCGACCTATCACGCCATGGTGGACGGCCAACCACTGCCACCAACGATTGATGCCATTGCGATTGCCAAAACGACCAAGCCGTTAATCACGACCCAATGGCAGTATTTTGCGGCGTGGCTCCTGTCAAATCCGGTGATTGAACGCCATCCCGCCCTGAACCAAGTGTATGCGAGTTCGGTCTTGAGTTTGTTGCAACCGACCGACCATGCACTTCCGATGACCGTTCCACCAGACCTCCCCGCAACACCAGCGTCATGGTTCATTCCTGTGCTGCGGTTGCTCGGGACGATGCTGGGACTCTTTCTTATCCCAGGCCTCGCAATCTTTTGGGTGGCCCAACGAAAACAAATTTTTGGGATAGACCTCGATATTCGCGTCATCCTTGCCTGCACGATTGCCTTGTCGGTCTTGAATCTGACCGTCATGGGATATGTTATGCACTTAAGCGGCATGCGCATCAATGGGATGATCATGCTGACCCTGATCCTCCCGCTTGCCAGTCTGATGGTGCTCTGGCTCCGCGGACAACGCGTCACGATTGCTCCTCGCTGGTGGCGGTATGGCATCAGTATTGTCATCGTACTCGGGTGTTGGCTTGGGTTTGCAACGCACGGGGTGCGTGCACAAGCTACCCTGATGCCCACCCTTGAAGTAGTTGCAACCCAAGCGACAACCGGATCATTAACCATTGAAGTCGCGAATAACACGGATATGCCGACCACCGCAACCGTGGTCATTGAAACGCCCGAGGGGATGGTGATGATGACCACGAAGCAGGCGCTTCCTGCGCATCGTGTCACCGCTGTTCCATGGATGATTCCCACAACCGCCGCGCACCAACCAGCGGTCATACGCGTAATAACGGATCAGCATCCGCCATTGACCTTGTGGTTTGCGCGACTTCCATCGAGACAATAAGCCATGAACATGAAACAAAGAGTACTTACCATCCAAACCATTACCATGCGAGTACATCGGTGGTGTGATGCGTTTCTTCTTCAAACCAGTTTCCTGCTCCTGATGCGGATGGTGGGTACTGGATTAGGATTTTTCTTTTGGATGTATGCAACACGGATCGCCGTTCCAGATGCAGTTGGACATAGCTCTGCACTCATTAGTGCAGCAATGTTCATGGCGAGTCTTGCCCAAATGGGATTGGGATATGTTCTTCTTCGCCATCTTCGCTATCAGACCAATCCCAGTGGTTTGGTTAATCTGATTCTTTGCATAATTGTCGTGACGACCATCCTTATGGTGAGTATTGCCTTCGGGACGATGAGGTATTGGTTTCCTCACGAAAACGATCAAGTCAATCGCTTCGTGGTAGGAGGTATCCTGCTCATTCTCACGATGAGTCTTGCCCTCTCACAGATTATGAACTGGATATTCCTTATGCAACAACGCTTATCATTTTCCTTGCTGAAACAAGGAGGACAAGCGTGTTTAGCCTTAGGCCTTATTATCCTCTTCCGCCCAATTGGTGGTTTTTTGACCATTATGCTTGCCTACACAACCGCTGTCTGCGTCGTAACTGTCGTAAGCATCATGATCGGGATGCCGAAGGCGATTCCGCAGTACCAACGGACGCTCTCATGGACATATTGGCCACAGCGTGCCCTTATGAACGATGCATTGCCTAACTATCTGTCGGATCAATTACAACGATTGCCTGATATGCTGTTACCGTTAATCGTTGTCCATCAGGCTGGTGGGCGCATTGGAGCGATTTTTTTTATCATGTGGTCATTAGGGAGTAGTATTAGCGCATGGGCCAGTTCAACTGCTGACGCATTTCTGCGCGAAGGAACGTATCATCCTCATCATTTAACGACCCTCTTGCCACGGGTATTGATGACCGGATTCCTGCTCACGGTTGGGCTAGGCAGTATCCTGGCACTTATCAGTCCGATCCTCTTGCCATGGTATGGGCAAGCCTATGCCACTCTGGGCTATCCCTTTCTGCTGGTCTTGTTACTCAGCAATATTCCATGGGTCGGAACAACCCTGCTGATCACACTCCTTCGCATCCGTGAGCGCCGGATCGCCGTCTTGGTTGGCCTCATCCTGAGTAATGGCGTTGGAACACTGGTCATGCTGGCGTTGCTTCCGAAGGGATTGCTCGCTGCTGGATGGGGGTGGGGTGGGGTGCAGGTCGTCGTGCTGATCGGATTAGGACTATATAGTTATTCCCTGCGCCACGAGCCACAGCATGCGCTACCGCCTCGTTCAGGATAGCATGGCGTTGGTAACCGACGCATGAGCCACCCCGTCATCAGGCGGGTATTGAAGCACGGATCGGCATAAAAACGATGCTCCCATGCATGATATCGCCTAGGGAGGATAGCATGATACTACCGAACGATGTGCTGAAAACACGATTTGCTCCGCTCTCGACTTGATGTGGTCCTGAAAGTATAGACGAGTATGGTATCATACTGGTACGGGAAAGGAACCCATCGATGACACGGCAAAAACCACGCACCTTTACGGCAGAA
>Ga0209460_1000417_pt1 | contig 39504 bp, 32 predicted proteins | sample EBPBio132013_DNA_FD_185868 | JGI IMG/M metagenome (GOLD analysis project Ga0209460, IMG submission 185868) | Wastewater treatment Type I Accumulibacter community from EBPR Bioreactor in Madison, WI, USA - Reactor 2_5/13/2013_ DNA (SPAdes)... | ecosystem: Engineered > Bioreactor > EBPR >... | reverse complement strand
AAATACCAAGAACTGCCTGCCCAACCTGGCATGGTACTCAGTTCATACTCGTATTTTCCTTGGTACTTCCAATCCTTGGCACGTCCCAATGGCGGCTCACCGGTTTCGGTTGGTAAGTACTTGTCAATTTCAGGCAAAAGCAATGGCAATTCTTCTTCCTTCAACGGGCAGGCAATTCCATCTTTGTAATAAATAGGAATCGGTTCTCCCCAATACCTTTGTCTGCCAAAAATGGCATCTCTCAACCGGTAATTGGTTTTTCCTTTGCCGAAACCTTTTGCTTCCAAATGTTGAATCATGGCCGGAATAGCTTCCTTTACTTCTAGGCCATTTAAGAAATCGGAGTTAATGAGTTTGCCCGATTTTTCGTCCCAAGAAGCTTCATTCATATTATGCGAAGCAGGAGTTTCAATCACTTTCAGGATGGGCAAATTAAAATGTCGCGCAAAGGCAAAATCCCTACTATCATGGGCAGGAACTGCCATTACCGCACCTGTTCCATATCCAGCCAAAACATAATCACCTATCCAAACCGGAATCTCTTTTCCGGTTAATGGGTGAATTGCAAATGCCCCACTAAATACTCCACTTACCTTTTTCACATCAGCCATTCGCTCACGTTCCGACCTGTTCTTGGCATAGGCCACGTACTCTTCAACAGCCTGCTTTTGTTCGGCGCTGGTAATTTCAGCAACCCATTCGTGTTCAGGTGCCAGAGTTAAATACGAAACGCCATACAAGGTATCAGGACGGGTGGTGAAAACTTCAATTTTTTTGGTTGAATCTTTTAATGGAAAAAAAACACTCGCACCCGTACTTTTTCCAATCCAATTGCGCTGAGAATCTTTCAATGACTCGGTCCAATCCAATTGGTCCAAATCATTCAACAAGCGCTCTGCATATACCGTGATGCGCAAGCTCCACTGCATCATCAACTTGCGTTCAACAGGATAACCACCGCGCTCACTTACTCCATCCTTCACCTCATCGTTGGCCAAAACTGTACCCAAGGCGGGGCACCAGTTCACAAAAGATTCAGCCAAATAGGCCAGACGAAAATGCATCAGGTAATCCTGTTGTTCTTTTTCATTGAGTGTTTTCCAAACACCTGGCTCCAATTTCGGAATTTCAGTCTCTACATTCCCTGATAAAAACTGATCTCCGGCTCCTGAACAGCCATTTTTTTCCAGATGGTTGATTAATGTTTCAATGGGCTCTGCTTTTTGTGAAATGGGATTGTACCAGGAATGAAACAATTTCAGGAAAATCCATTGTGTCCATTTGTAGTATTCCGGGTCCGAGGTTTTTACTTCTCTCGACCAATCGTAGCAAAATCCGATTTGATCGAGCTGCTCTCGGTAACGCTTGATGTTTTCTTTGGTTGTAATGGCAGGATGCTGACCTGTTTGAATGGCATATTGTTCAGCTGGTAAACCAAAGGCATCATAACCCATGGGATGCAATACATTAAATCCTTTCAGGCGCTTGTACCTGCTGTAAATATCCGAAGCTATATATCCAAGTGGATGCCCAACATGCAAACCTGCACCACTTGGATATGGAAACATATCAAGCACATAGAACTTCGGACGCTCCTTATCTTCTTTGGTTTTATAGGTTTCGTTTTCTATCCAGTATTTCTGCCATTTCTTTTCGATATCGCGGTGGCTGTATTCTTTGCTCATGGGTGTTTTGTAAGTCCGCAAAAATAGACGCATGTGGAGGCTTTTCCAATCCCGGGGCCGAAAATGAATTGTCACAACGCATCTATGGCTTATTTTTGTTCCATATTCAGGCTTGTATGAAGCGTAAAAAACAGGTTAGTTATTTATCATCAGTTCTCAGTATTTCCATGGTTCTTCTCATGCTAGGACTATTTGGAATTCTATACATTCAATCCAGTAAACTAGCTACTTATGTTCGAGAGAACATGATTGTTCAGGTTTTTGTGGATGAAAGTTTAAGTCAGGAGGACATTAACCGGATAAAATCACAAATGGAAGAAAAAGGCTTTGCGCGAGAAATTCGTTACGTTACTAGCGAGCAGGCTGCTGCCGAGTTTAGTCAGGAAATTGGGCAGGATTTCACCAGTTTCTTAGGTTTCAACCCATTGAAACCTTCCTTTCAAATTCGCTTAAAAGAAAATTTTACCGCTCCACTTGAACTTCAGAAAATGGAAGGTGTACTAAGACAGATGCAGGGAATAAATGAAATCAACTACGAACGAGACTTGTTTCAGCGGGTAAATAATAATATGCGCTCAGTTGGAATGATTCTTCTTGGAATTTCATTGCTGTTTTTGATTATCTCGGCCATTTTGATAAACAATACCGTAAAGTTAAATCTATATGCCAGGCGATTTGCCATTAAAACCATGCAGTTGGTTGGAGCCACCAATTGGTTTATAGTGAAACCATTTGTTTGGCAATCTATCCGAAACGGATTTTTTGGCTGGTTTATTTGTATGGTAATCATCATGAGCTTATTAAACAGCTTACCGGCTTGGCTTCCTGATGCGGCCTTGTTAAACGACCCGTTTGCTTACCTTGAATTATTTATTCTGCTTTTAGCAATTGGATTAATAATGAGCGCCTTAAGTACAATTACCAGTACCCAAAGGTACCTGAACTCTAAAATTGAAGATTTGTATTGATTATCAAAAAACAGATATTGCACCCATGAGTAAAGAAAAATCGACCCGTAAAGAAAGTTCAACTCCTCAACAATTCGTTTTTGGAAAAGAGAATTACTACCTGATGATTGCATCTGTTGCAACCATTATAGTTGGATTTACGCTGATGACAGGTTCTGAAGGCGATATTTTTGATTTCCGACGCCTTACCCTAGCTCCAATTGTGGTGTTAGCCGGTTTTGTGATTGGCATTTTTGCCATCATGCGCAAAAGCAAATCCTAACTCCCATGGATTTTTTTCAAGCCATAATTCTCGCTATTGTTGAGGGAATTACTGAATACTTGCCGGTTTCATCAACCGGGCATATGATTATCGCCTCTTCTATACTGGGTATTGCTTCCGATGAATTTGTTAAAATGTTCACGGTTGCAATTCAATTCGGAGCAATTCTTTCCGTTATTGTATTGTATTGGAAGCGCTTTTTTCAATCGTTTGATTTTTACTTGAAATTGGCAGTTGCATTTATTCCTTCGGCAGTTATCGGTTTTTTAGCCAACGATTTTATTGATGCCATGCTCGAAAATGTAATTGTGGTTGCCATAAGTTTGGTTTTGGGTGGAATTGTTTTATTATTTATTGATAAATGGCTTGAAAACGAAGAAAAGAAGTCAGATGAGGTTACTTGGCAAAAAGCTTTGGTAATAGGTTTCTTTCAAGTAATTGCCATGATTCCGGGTGTTTCCCGCTCGGCTGCAACAATCATCGGTGGCTTGTCGCAAAAGCTTAGCAGGCAAGCTGCTGCTGAGTTTTCCTTCTTTTTAGCAGTTCCAACCATGTTTGCAGCAACCGCCTACAAAATGCTTAAGTACCATCTCAATTTTGGTTTTACTCAAGAAAATATTCCTGTTTTAGTAGTTGGTAATGTTGTTGCTTTCATTGTAGCAATGGTAGCTATTAAAGGATTTATCAGCTTTCTTACCAAACATGGTTTCCAAATTTTTGGTTGGTACCGCATAGTTGTTGGCTTAGCAATTCTCGGACTTTATTTCGCCGGAATTAAGCTCGAAATCGTTTAATGGAACTTGTTATTGAACCTGAAGTTCTGCTGGTAAATAAACCATTGGAATGGACTTCTTTTGATGTGACCAACAAGCTAAAGCGAATGTTGATTCACCGGCTTAGGCGACAATACCCCGATCAGGAAACAAAAAAAGTAAAGGTAAAAGTTGGACATGCAGGAACATTAGATCCGCTTGCTACAGGCTTATTGATTGTTTGTGTGGGAAAGGAAACCAAAAACATTGATTCCTACATGGGCCTGCCAAAAGAATATACAGGTTCAATCTATTTTGGGGCAACCCGACCAAGTTTCGACAAGGAAACTGAAATAGATGCTCTTTATCCTATGCCTGAATTAAGCTTGGAGCAGCTGAATGCAGCAAGCAAAAAATTCCAAGGTGAAATCGAACAAATTCCACCCAAGTACTCTGCTATTAAGATTGATGGAGTTCGTGCCTATGCAAGCGCGAGAAAAGGCGAAGAACCCGAAATGAAAGCCCGCAAAGTTTTAGTGGAACGATTTGATATTACGGAGTTAAATTGGCCAATTGCACATTTTCACATTCGTTGCAGTAAAGGAACCTATATCCGTTCCCTGGCTCATGACCTGGGAAAAGAATTGGGTGGGGGTGCGTATTTGGAAAGTTTATGCAGAACAAAAATTGGAAATTTCGATTTGAGCAAGGCTTTAAGCATCGAAGAATTGGAGTCGAAATTTAATACTTAATTTTTTTCACTGATTTTCAGCACATGAACAAAAAATAGAAAAAAAAGATGCGGCAGGTATTGACAATGCGCAAAAGCTTCTTACCTTTGCATCCCCTTCAGCAACGAACTAAAGGGCAAAAAAATAAGATTCCGTAGCTCAGCTGGTAGAGCATTACACTTTTAATGTAGGGGTCCTGGGTTCGAGTCCCAGCGGAATCACAAACAAATCAAAAAGCTGCTGTCGGGTAGCTTTTTTTATTTTATCATTTTCACGACTTACTTGTTTTTTCGCTTATAGGTCGAAATCAATTTGTGATTAGTTCCAAGTCTATTCTTACTAACTTGAATAGATTCTCAGGTCTGAGTAAATAAACAAGCACTACGTGTAACAATGGCTCATAAACGATTTATCTAAGAGCAGTTGAAGACATCCCTGCAAGTGCTTTTTGGTACGCCGATTTAACTTTTTAAGGTGTCAAACATCGGCCTCTACCAATTCTTCAAAAAACTTTCAATGGAAATTCTAAAATAGAACCAACTTCCCAAGACTTCAGGGTCTTGATTCAGCCCATTTTAACCTGAAGCTTTTTCAACAGTGGTTGTTGCTCCTGAAAATACCTGCATAACACATGTTATTTAAAATTGTTTAAGCCAGAACTTGCAATTCAGCCTTAAATCCTATCATTAATTCGGCTTTGCCGAAAAGGCGAAATCATAAAATTGTCGCAATTTTTAAAGTTTAAGCAAAATAAGGACAATTTAATTTTTTGCAAGTAAATGACTTTTAATTATTTACGATTGGCACTAGAATAGACAGGACACAAGGTACCCTGGGCTTGAAAAATTCTAAAGACTGATTACCTAATTTGTGCTCGCTAAAAATTTTACAAATTTTATGTCTAATTTATTTACTCCTTTAAAATTTCTGGCCTTTATCCTCCTTACGGCATTTTTGCCTTTGGAGGGATTTGGTCAGCTTAGCTATTTAACTACAGTCCCTCCCTATTCCGGAGGAAATTCTTCTTCTCTCGCCACGTTTAACGTAAAAGCAACCCGAAAAATCAGGGTGCGTGAGGTTTACAATTGCTTTACCACAGCTGCTTCTCAAACTGTCACGCTTTGGTACAAAACGGATTCCTTAAATGGTGTTCCGGCTGTTTCTACTGCAAATGGTTGGATACAGGCTGGTGTGGTTACCTTTACACCTACTCCAACCGGAGCTGGAAATATCGCATTAATTCCAATCAGCGGCTTAAACATTACCATTCCTGCCGGCGCTACCTACGCTTTCGCCATTTCCTCCACAGGTAGTATCACCTACACCGGAACTGGCACCACTTCTGTTTCGCCTTGGTTAATGAGCGACCCCAATATTTACATCAATATGGGCGGATTGGTTGGCTATGGAGGAACACTTACATCCCCTATCGCTTACCGTCAGTTCAATGGAAAATTGGGCTATGAAATCGTTCCAACCGGTCCGGATAATGCAGGTGCAGTTTCCGTAACAGAACCTTCAAATTTTTGCCCTGGTTCTTACGACGTAAAAGCTAAAATCAGAAACAACGGTACCAACCAAATTACATCGCTTACCGTAAAATGGACAGTAAACAATGTGCTTCAAACACCTGTTTCATTCACCTCCCTACTCGATACTTTCGGGGGTGCATTTGCTTCTGATACCGTTTTAACCCTTGGCAACCTTACCTGGACTGGAAATCAAATGAAATCAATTCGTGTTTGGACAGAAGCTCCCAATAGCGCTGTGGATACGGTAAACAATGACGATACTGCTTATGCGACTTTGGGTGCTGCAATGGCTGGTACTTTCCAAATTGGCGGTACCACTCCCGACTATCCAACCTTGAAAGCGTTTGCAGACGATGTAACTTCCAGAGGCCTTTGTGGTCCGGTAACTGCTATTGTAAACCCTGGAACCTATACCGGAAAAGCATTCTTCAATTCTCCGGGTGGAGCAAGTGCCACCAATACAATCACCATTCAAGGCACTAACAAAGCAACTTGTATTCTTTCGGACAGTATTGTGGATCCGGTCCTTATGGTTGCCAATTGCAGTTATACCACCATTCGTGATATCACCGTAACCAATAAATTTAGCGGTGCTTGTTTTGGAATCTCATTGGTTGGGAATAATAACAATAACAATGGAACAGGATCCCGCATTGTCAATTGTAATGTTAACCTTCCAAATTGTATCACTTCTCCTGGAGCTGGAATTTTAGTTTCCGGTGCGCAAGCTTCTTTATCAAACAACAAATTAGACTCAATTAACCTGGATAGCAACTATGTAAATGGTGGTTACTATGGTATGGTTTTGTATGGCAATACAGGCGCAAGCAGCGCTCAAAACCGCGGACATAAAATCAGAGCAAATACAGTAGTAAATGCTTACGTATATGGCATCTATGACTACTACATCTATAATCCTATGGATGTATTGGACAATGACATTACCATGCATCCTTCAAATACGTCTACAGGATATGGCTTGTATCATTATTACAATCAAAATTCAAATACAACTACACCAACCCGCATTGAAGGAAACATTCTGAGAAATGTCCAGTACATGGCGATGTATATTTATTACAACGCTTCAAATGCAGCTGCTCCCCACAGAATTTACAACAATGCCGTTATTGGAAATATGAACTATAGCACTAACTATGGTGTTTATTTATATACTGGTGTTGCTGGAACATTTCACTTCATGCACAATACTATTCACTACAATGGTGCTGCAGCAACCCAATATGGTTTGTACTACTACAACTCGGCCAACGTAAGTGGATTGATTTGTAAGAATAATATCTTCTCAATTTATTCAACCTCTGCAGGTTCTACTGTTTATCCTGCTTATTTCAGCTCTAACCCTACCGGAAACGTAATTAACTACAATGCCTATTACAACAGTAGAAATACTACAATGGGTTATAGAGGTGCAGCTTTTACAACTGCCAATTTCAAAACTGTGACAACAGGTGGTGATAGCTCAGTAAATCAGTTGATGAATTTTGTTAGCAATACCGATCCACGCTTAGCTGATGGTTGTGTAAAAGGAACTGATTTAACCAGCTTTGTTCCAACCGATAAATACGGCAATACCCGCTCAATCACTCCAAACCCGGGCATGTCAGAATACCAAGCTACAGCCCTTGATATTTCGGTTGATAAAATTTACAACCCAGTTATGCCGGTAACCCCTGGTGCCCAAAACATGGTTGTTCGCGTTAGAAACAATGGAAATTCAACTGTAACCTCTTTCGATATTGCATTTAAAAACAACAATGGCACACCCGTTTCTCAAACATGGACAGGAACTCTTAATAGTTGCGATACTGTTCTTGTTACATTCTCAGCTGCAAATCAAATCACCATTGTGAATGGATTAAACGCCATTAAAATCTACACCAGCAATCCAAACACCAGTGCAGATAACAACACTTCAAACGACACTCTAGCAGTCAATTATACCTATATCGCTCCAATGAGTGGCTTGTACACCATTGGTGGAACTGGTGCCGACTTTGCAGGAATTCAAGAAGCCTTTAATGCGCTTTCCATTGCAGGTGTTTCTGGTGCAGTAAGATTGGAAGTAAATCCAGGAACTTATACCGGACCGTTCACCTTAAATGCTCCGGTTTATGGTGTGAGTGCAACTAATACCATTACCTTGGATGGATTAAACCCAGCAACTCGAATCGTTACGGCAAATGTGGGTGCCCCTGCAATTAAAATCAATATGGTTAGCTATGTAACCATAAAAAACCTGACAGTTACCAATAGTTTTGCTGGCTCTTGCACAGGTATTGCTTTGATTGGAAATGCTTCAAATCAAGATGGAAAATGCTTTAGAGCAATCAGCAACAATGTTAACCTCCCTAATGTTGGAACAAGTACCTCCTACGGAATTATCGTAACAGGTACAGCAACCGGTCTTTCCGATGGAAATCAATGGACCGACTCCGTTACCATTGATTCAAACACAATAACAGGTGGCTATTACGGCATCCAGATTTCTACGAGCGGAACAGGAAATGCCCTTTACAACCGTGGCCATAAAATTCGCTACAACGTGCTGAACAATATCTATTACTATGGAATGCGTATTTACTACATTTACAATGCAGTTGACATCATTGGTAATAAAATCAGCATGCAAACTTCCAATGCAAGCTCATACGGTATTTACTTCTACTACAACCAAAATTCTAATGCCGCAGCTCCTTCCCGACTCATTGCAAATGAAATCAATGCAGGATATTGTGCTGTTTATTATTACTACTTCACCTCGCCACTGGGAACAAAAATTCCGGTTTACAACAACGTTTTCCAAACGTATGGAACTACCTATGCAACCTATTTCTATACTGGAGCAACAGGTGGTGGTGAAATGAATGTGTATCACAATACATTCCGTACCAACGGTGCTTCAACCTATGGTATGTATTACTACGATGTAACAACCGGTACAAGTAATTTCAAAAACAATATCTTCTATGCTTCATCTGCAACTACTACTCCTGCTTACTTCAATACCAACCCAACAGGTAACGTAATCAATTACAACAATTACTTCAATGCCGGAAATGGCCCTTTGATTTACCGTGGAGCTTCATACAATGCAAGTAACTTCTTATCTGCTACGGTTGGTGGCGACTCATCTTACAATGTACTGCCTTTGTTTTTAACCACTACCAATGCTCGCCTACAAAATGGTTGTACCCAGGGTACAGACTTAACCAGCATTGTTTCTACTGATATAGACAACAACCCAAGAGCAATTCCTCCGGTTATTGGCGCGCATGAAGCATCTTCAACCTTGAATGATGTGGCTTTGGAAAGAGTTTATGTAAATGGCCCTGTCCTTCCTGGTTCAATTGACTTGGTTGCCCGCGTTAGAAACAACAAAGGTGCATCTATTACTGGTCTGGATATGTTTGTTCAAGTGAACAACGGTACTCCTCAAAACCTGTATTATCCTGGTCAAATCAATGGCTGTGATACAGCTCAGATTTCATTTACAGGAAGCAATCAGGTTACTCTCCCTGCCGGATACAATGTGGTTAAAGTGTACACATCAAATCCAGGTGGAACTGCTGACCAGAAAAATACAAACGATACCATTTATCTGGTACTTTCAACTGTTAGCACCGCCCCAGGAAATTGCTTCGTTGGTAACGGAACAGGTGGCAGAAGCATTAAATTCCCGCATAATGCAAAACATGTGACTCCTAATGCCTTTACAGTTGAAGCTTGGGTGAATTTGGCTACTCCAACCGCAAACCAAAAATTGGTTGCAAAATCTTCAACTACTAATGGTTTCGTACTAGGGGTTCAAAATGGTAGCATTTATCCAGAAGTTTGGACGGTTGCCAATGGTACCGGTGCAATTACCTTAACAGCCGGAACTATTCCTGCAAATACATGGACCCACTTGGCCATGACATGGCAATCTGGTGTTGGTTTGAAAGCCTATATCAACGGTATTCAGGTGGGTGCAGTTGCAAACACTACCGTTACTACCAATACCCCTAGCACCAACGACCTAACTATTGGTACAAATAGCTGGGACAATGGCCATGCTTCTACAGGTATGATTGATGAGGTGCGTATTTGGAATGTTGCGTTAGACACCTCAACCATTCGCAAAAACATGCACAGAATGCTCTACGGTACAGAAGCCGGATTGGTTTCTTATGTGCAAATGAATGAACCTGCCTCCTTTACCCAAGTTGGCGATGTGGCTTCTGCTGCAACTGGAAACAAACTCGGAACCGGAATTATCAATACGTCTACCGTTGTTGCTGGTGGCGACTCTAGCATGTTTGCTTCAGCTGTTACAGTTGGACAAATGGGAATATTTGGCTTGAACGTTAACTTGGTAAATTCATTCGCTAACCCTTGTGATGTGGTTGCTCTTGAAGTACCTTATGCGCCAAATGCAGTTCCAACTGCAAACAAAACCTTAAACGATAGGTATTGGATTATCAACGTGTTTGGAACCCCTGGTACCGGATACAGTGGCGATTTAACCTTCACACTTCCAACCAACCAAATCAATAGCGCAGATACAAGCTTATCACTATATGCACGCTCACCATACAGCACCGGCGGATGGAATTTCATCCAAAAAGCTACTGCTTCTAATTTTGGTGCAGGTTCGGTAACGTTCTATGGTATTAACACCTTTGGACAGTTTACACTTGCCTCCAACGGCAACTCACCACTTCCTGTTAAATTCATCAACTTCACCGCAGCTCCGGTTGGAAATGATGTGCAAGTTTCATGGTCGACAGCCAGCGAGCAAAACAACCGCGGATTTGTTGTTGAACGTGCGACCAATACCATGGAGTTTGAAGAGATTGGCTTTGTTGAAAGTAAAGTCATCAATTCATCAAGAACGACCGAATACAGCTTCACAGATGCGAAAGCCGATCGCAGCCAGTCTTTGTTCTATCGATTACGTCAAATTGATTTGGACGGAAAATACAGCTACTCACCAATTGCAGCTGTTGAACCAGACCTTAATGGCAATGCCCTTAAAGTATTCCCGAATCCATTTACCAATCACCTTTCCCTGAAAGGACTTGATGCCGGTTCAGAAATCACAATCACCGATTTGAATGGAAAAGTGATTTTGAAGGAAATGGTTAAAGGCAACACTGCAGAACTTAATCTTCCATCCGATTTGAAAGCAGGAATCTATTTGTTGCACACTGGATCAAACCAGGTTATCAAATTGGTTCGTCAATAAAACTTCAATTCGACCCTTTAAAAAGTCCTCCAAATTCTGGGGGACTTTTTTTTGATTTGATTTTTGAGACCAATTTGATTTGGTGAAGCATTTGCTAAAACGATGGCGATGGCTTTTGGCGATGGCTATTTATTTAGTGAAAGCTTTTTGATTGATGCCGCATTTGTGATGCTGATGGGTTTGGCAGTTTGATGCGCAACAATTTGCGATCACCTGAATTGTCCACCTGTTTTTTGAACTTTTTTCAAAGCATTAATAAACAGGTTGCTATGATTATCTTAGTGCAACATTTGTTGCACTAAATTGGATAAGTCAGAATCGGCTATGGCGATGGCTTTTGGCGATGGCTATTTATTGAAAGCATTTTGATTGGTGACGCATTTGTAGTGCTGATGGCTCTGGCAGTTTGAGGTGCAACAATTTGCTATCAGATTTTCAAATGCCATAGCCATAGCCAAAAGTCCTTATTCTAGAATGGTGAATCTTTTGATTCAAGTGAAGCACATTGTTTTGAAATTGAGTTTTCATTTGCCAATTGGAGTACTTACTAAAAACACAAGAGTAATGGCTAATAGCCAAAGCCATTTTCAACTCGAAGCCCTTCCATTGGGAGAACCTCCTGTTTTGTGCTTTTTGCATTCTCTTTTTCCAATTTAGCCAAATTCACATCCACCAATTCCTCTTCCCCATCGTCGTTTCTTAGCCACACTTGGATGCGGTTTCTACCTGTTTTTCTCAGCAGTCCAGGGTAGTCCCACAACTCCTTTAATAAATTCATATTGACCGAATCTGAGTCAATAGACAGTTTGTTCATGGTGCCAAACAATCCGTATTCGGTTTGAGTTCCCGGCATATTGGGAAATTGCCAATCCCAAACGGGAAAGGCATACAGCTCAAGCCACTTTCCATTTTGGTAGCTCATTACACGACAGGTATTCAAATTCGACCAATCTGCCCAATCTACCACATACGAAATTTCATCCCCTCCGTCTTCATTCAAATCGCCTACATTTTTCAAATGTGATAATCCAAATAGCTGTCCGGAATTGGAAATAAACAAACTATCTATTTCCGGATTTGAGCATTCCAGGTAACTCAGTGGATCTTTTGTTATGGCGATGCCTACCAACTCATCGTAAGATTCCACCTCGTAGTATTTTGGACTTTCGCTGTTTTCCAACAACGAGAAATAGCGCTCGGTTAAGCGTTCTAATTTACCATCTCCGTTAAAATCGCCGCGAATGGAGAATCGGTACCCAAATTCTGGTTTCAAGTGCCAATATTTATGGGGTTGCCAATCTTCTTCAGTTTGAGCAGCTTGTTCTGCCATCTGTAAAGAATCCGAAGTGTTTTTTACAAGTTGGGTGGATTTAGGCTTTGAGCAAGCTGCCAAAAGTTGGCAAATGACCAGGATAAATGGAAAAGGATTAAAGGGCATTTTCATGGGCTTATTGGCACTCTTCTTTTGGAATCGGAATTAACTTTAGCTGAACTAAAGGTAACGAAATTTCTGACGAAACAGGTGGATTTGAAAACGAATTTCCGGGTTAGGGATAGCAATGGAAATCCTTTTTTGCGCGTCGGGGAAAAGGTGCAGGCCAGGCAAAAAAGATTGGAATGGATAGCCCGCCCGGACGGCTGCAAGAGATTACAATTGAAACAAGGAACTTCATGCCGGCCGGGAACCCCCAAAACAAAAAAGCCACCCCGATGATTGGGATGGCTTTTTTAGTTTAGGAGTGCTGTTTAGTTCTTTTCGTAAGTAGCTACTTCTACTTCTTTGTAATCAACAATTTTATAACCCAATGCTTCTAAGCGAGCTTTGATTTTGTCTTTGTCGCCTACAACCAAAATGGTCATTTTATTGGTATCCAAAACCTCTTTAGCAAGTTTGTTCAATTCTTCTTTGCTTAGGTTGTTCAGGATGTCGTTTTGTTGTTTGATGAAATCTTTTGGCAAGTTGTATTCAATCAAACGGTTTAAGAAACCTGCTTTTTGGAAAGTAGTTTCATAACGCAAAGCATCACCTTGAGTTAATGAGCTCTTCATGAATTTCAACTCCTCTTCTGTCATGCCATTTGCAGCATAATTGGTTACTTCGCTCATGATTTCTTTCATGGCGCTATCGGTTGCTGAAGTGCGAACACCGGTTGAAATGCTGTATGCACCCGGACGGTCTTTGAATCCGTAGTTACCTGAACGGATGCCATAGGTGAATCCTTTGTCTTCGCGAAGGTTTAGGTTTAAACGGCTATTGAAGTTTCCACCAAGTGGGAAGTTCATTGCCATGGTTTTGAAATAGCGATCGTTCCAATCGTATTTCTGACCAATCATACCAATACGGATTTCAGACTGAGCAGCTTTGTATTTGTCAACCAAATAAATCTGTTTATTGCTTCCGGCAGCTGGCGGAGGAATTGGAAGTGGAGGGAAAGTAATGTTTTTCTTTTTCCAGTTTTTCAAGAATTCCAATTTTGGAAGAATTTCTGATTCGCTGATATCCCCAACAATGGTTAAGCTGGCAAAATCTGGTCCGTAGTAGCGGTCGTAATAGTTTTGAACGTCTTTCAATGATATGCTTTTCACCGATTTCAAGGTTCCTTGAATAGGCTCTGCAGCAATGGTTTTACCATAAATCAATTTGTTGAAGGCAAGGTCTGCTGTGCTGGCAGCATCGTACTTTTCAGAATTGATGCTCTGGTAACGCAGCGATTGAGCAAGTTTGAATTCATCGCTATTGAATTTAGGACGAAGCAATTTTTCTTCGAACAATTTCAAGGTAGCATCCAGGTTTTTCTTCAAGGCAATAACTTGTACGGTATTGGTTTCAGAAGTTGCGTTGAAGCTGATGGTACTACCTAATTTAGCAAGTTCGCTTTCAAACTGTTCAGAGGTCATGGTTTGCGTAGCTTCTTCCATCATATCGGCAGTCATGGCAGCCAAACCGGTTTTTGAGGGGTCGCCAACGGCGATATTTCCACCTTTCATGGTTAGCAACAAGGTAACAACAGGAGATTCTTTTGATTCGGTACCGATTACTTTGATTCCGTTATCCCAGTTAGTTGAGTAGAAATTAGGAACGTCAATGGCTTTCAAAGGAGCAGCTGTAGGACGTTTGCTGCGGTCGAAATTGTCTTTTGGAGCTGTGTAGCTCAGGCCTTTGTATTCCAATTCTGTTTTTACAGGAGTACCTGAATTTCCGGTTTTGGTTTCTTCTTTAGCTCCCACAGCAGCGTTGGCGCGCTTAGGAAACACATTCACCATTACGTATTTTTTGTCTTTGATATAGGTACGGAAAACACGCATGATGTCTTCTTTGGTTACTTTTTGGTAACGAGCAAGTTCATCAGCCATATTGAAACCTTTGGCCAGGCGTGGAGTTCCATTCGACAAATACCACATCATACTGAGTGTGCTTGCACGTGAGGCAACACTTTGCATACTAAAGATAAGGTTACTTTCGATAGCACCTTTCGCACGAGCCAGGTCATCATCACTTACACCATTCTTTTCAAAATCGGCAAGGGTTGAAGCTACCATTTTCTCCACGTCGATATCGCCATCGATATTTGGAAGTGGAAGAACGGCAATGGTAAATTCACCGGCAAGTTCTGAAGCCGGGTGGAAAACAGATGCTTGTACTGCTTTTTCAGTTTTGATGAAGTTTTTGTAGAAAATGGAGTTGTTACCGTTTCCTAGGATATTGGCCAACAGGTCAATAGCTGGTTCATCCGGATGGTAATTGGCAACAGTTGGATAAACGATGTAGTACAAAGGCAAGAAAACGTTATCGCCGTAGTTGGCGTATTTGTTTTCCGGCAAACGGAAATTGCTTTTTGGCAATGGACGAACTTCTGGTCCGCGAGGAATTGGTCCAAAGTATTTCTCTGCCAATTTGATTACATCTTGAGGATTTACATCACCGGCAACCACCAAACAAGCGTTGTTTGGTCCATACCAGCGCATGAAGAAATTTTTCAAGTCGTCAACATTAACGCGGTCAAGATCTTCCAGGTAACCAATGGTTGGCCAGCTATACGGATGTCCACTTGGGTAAAGTGTAGCGTCTTTGATTTCATCAACTTTGCCATAAGGAACATTATCTACGCGTTCGCCTTTTTCATTTTTAACGGTTGCACGTTGAACTTCAAATTTCTTTTGAGTAACAGAATCCAACAAGAAACCCATTCTATCTGCTTCTAACCAAAGTGCAGTTTCGAGGTAGTTGGCAGGAAGTGTTTCAAAATAATTGGTACGGTCGCGATTGGTTGTACCATTCATTTGACCACCAGCACCCTGAACAATTTTGAAATGCTCTTCGTCTTTCACGTGCATAGAACCCTGGAACATCATGTGTTCGAAGAAGTGCGCAAAACCAGATTTTCCTGGAGTTTCGCGGTTTGAACCCACGTGGTACGTTACTTCAACGTGCACAATGGGGTCTGAATGATCTTCGTGAATGATGAGGGTTAAGCCGTTTGGAAGTTTGTACTTCTCGTAGGCAATTTTCAATTCGCCGGGATTTGCAGTAACTTTTTCAACCAGAACTGTCTGATTGGAAGGAGCCGCCGCAGTTCCGGGAGCCTGTGCTTTTAAGCTTCCTGTGAACAGGAGAAAAGCAGCAGCGGCCGAAAAAAGGGTGATTTTCTTCATAAATGGATGATATGAGTTGATGTTTTATTTCAAAAATGTGAGAAAGCGGTACGCAAATTAGGCTCTTAATAGGAAATGCGACAATTTTTTTTTGAAAGGACAATGAAATCTCTAAACGGGTTTTAGAGTGTGTAAAAAAGAGCATAAATGTTCAAAACAGGCAAAAATTTCCGTTTTGTTTTCGTGGTAAGCCGCTTATTTTCGCAGGATTGAATCCCAATTGGTTCATCAGAAGTATGAAAAAACACGTATTACTGGCAATCGCCCTGATTTTTGGAGCAGCATTTCTACGTTTGCTCGACCATCCCATGAATTTCACCCCAATGGGTGCTATAGCTTTGTTTGCCGGTGCATTGATTCCAAACCGTATTTTAGCGTTTTCAATTCCAATTGTAGCGCTGCTAATTACAGATTCAATGCTGGGCTTCTACGGCTGGCAAATGCTTCTTCCCTACTCCGGATTTTTAATCACCATTCTTTTAGGCAGATTGATGCGCGATAATCAACATATTTTGCGTGTAGGAAGCCTGAGCGTTTTGAGTTCGGTATTGTTTTACCTCATTACCAACTTCGCTTTCTTCTATCCTGAAACGCTTTATCCGCATACTACACAAGGCATTCTTCAATCTTATATCGCCGCCATTCCTTTCTTCCAGAATGGTTTAGCTGGTGATTTGTTCTTTAACGGATTGTTATTTGGTGCCTATTACCTGATTCGCATCAACGTTCCTTCGTTTAAGCAAGCTTAAACAGAACAAGCACAAAATTTTGAAAGCCTCACTGATTCATCGGTGAGGCTTTTTTCATTTATTCGTTATTTCCTACCAGTTTTCATTCTGCACTTTCAGAATTCTCAAATGCCTTATCAAAGAATTATTCTGTGTTTAGCATTGTGGTATGAAAGCAAAAATTGTTCTACTCTGGCTTCTTCTTCCCCTAATTGGGTTAGGAAATGGCATTCAACTCACCAACCTGTCAACTAATTATCAGGCCAGCAGCGGAACCTGCAAAGTTATTTTTGACTTGAGTTGGGAAAATAGCTGGCGATCGGCTGCCATAAGCAACCACGATGCAGCATGGATTTTCTTTAAATTCAAAGAAAGTGGCATCTGGAAGCATTTAGATGTTACAGGTTTAGACATTAGTCTTCCTAGTGGATTTGCCTATCATGTGCCAACCGACAAAAAAGGAATTTTCATATTTAGAGATGCGCCGGGAGTAGGCAATATTTCACTAACAGGAGTGGAAATTGGGGTTCAACCCAAAATGGGCACTTTCGACTTAAAGGCCTTCGCGCTCGAAATGGTGAAAATTCCATCCGGTGCCTTTTTCATTGGAGATGGCAGCAGCAATTTTTGTTTCAAAACGGGCAATTCTTCAAACCCCTTTTATGTTTATACCGCGGCAGTTGGGATAACGATGGGAAATACAAACCTAACTGAGTTGAACGACCCTATTGAAAATGGCGTTTTAGATGAAGGATTTCCTACAGGCGTTGCAGATTTGTTCTGCATGAAATACGAACTATCACAGGGCGCCTACCGTGATTTTTTAAACACCTTAAGCTACAGGCAGCAAGAGAATTTACTGAAAATATTACCTAATTCAAATGCAGGAACTTCAGCGTTAATTGTCCCGGGTGCACCTTCCCTTGGAAGAAACACAATAAAGGTCCAAACATCCGGAGTGGCCCCACTTACTCCGGCTGTTTTTGGCTGTGATGGAAATTCCAATTCTATTTTCAACGAATCGGGTGATGGGGAGTGGATTCCGGTTTGTAATTTAAATTGGCCAATGATTGCCGCTTACTTGGATTGGGCGGCACTTCGGCCAATGACCGAAATGGAATATGAAAAAATATGCAGAGGAAATGAAACTCCAATTTCCGGTGAACATGCCTGGGGTTCACATTTTATTGATACAGTACCTTTTACATTTACCAACTTAGGATTACCGAATGAAGGTGTAATTCAGGTATCACCATTAGGGGCAGCAAACTTTGGGGAGCGTCATAGTTCAGGCTCCAAACCCTTGAGAGGAGGTCTATTTGCAGGTTCAACTACCACAAGAACTAGCTCAGGCGCCACATTTTATGGCGTTATGGAAATGACAGGTAATATGCTTGAATTGGTGGTGGGAACCTCATCTGCAGCTGGTCGTTCTTTTTCGGGGCTGCATGGCAATGGACAACTCAATCTGGATGGTTTTGCAGATGTAAATTTTTGGCCGGGTATCAATGGAAATACTACCTACTCCTCTGCCAATCAACCCTATTCCGGCACAGATGGAGTAACTGGTGCTGCTGGAATTTCAGCTAGAGGTGGAAGTTTTATGTCTGTGCGCTCTGTGTTAGGTGTTTCAAATAGATTGGGCTTCTCTCAGGCAGGAACAGTTGTTAGTGAACAATATGGCATTCGCGGGGTAAGATCATTTTAGTATGAGAATCCTTCTGCTTCTTGCGGCCATTTTCCCACGACTCGTTGCAGGCCAATTCTTGGGGGGACAAAAATCCGGCTCCTCCCAGGCAGGTAATGTCCAACAGGTTTTTGGGGAATCCATATTTAAAGGATCCAATTACCAGGGCCATGCTTTGGCTTTTGCAGGCAATCAGACTTTGGCTCAAGCTGTATTTTTTGGAGGAACAAAATCTGGCTTTACATCCGATAATTTGGCAGCCGTTAGTATGGGCGAATTTATTTTCAAGGGTTCAACCGGAACTGGGGAAAATTTAGCAAGCATTTTCAACCAAACTTTGGGTGAATCCATTTTCAAAGGAGCATTTCAAAATGGAAACTCAAGCCAAGCCCTGAATCAAATTAGTTTAGAAAGCAATGTTTTTAAAGGAGGAAGTGGAAAAGGGGAAGGGTCCTTGCAATTGCTCCAAGCTTTATTTGGTGATTTTTTCTTCAGATTCACCGTTTATTTCTATTTACAAGGCCTGTTTGATGGAAATAATCAGCTTATTTCTTGCTTGCATAACTTAGATCCTTCAATCGATGCAAGCATTTCAGATTCGGTGGTTGTTTGCTTACAAAACCCTGCTGATTTAGACTCTCTGGCTTGCTTAAAATCAACTGTTAGCACAAGTGGAGAGACAAATATCATGGTTCCTGGCAAATTATTGCACGATACCGTTTACCTCTCAATTAAGCACAGAAACAGTATTGAAACCTGGTCTGCCCTACCGGTTATTTTGGATTCAACAAGCTCTTACTCTTTTTTGAGTCATGATTCGCTGGCCTACGGAAATAATCAAATTCAATTGGCACCTGGATTATACGGATTCTTTGCGGGAGATATTAATCAGGATGGCTCAATTGATTTTCTTGATTATCCGGATTTAGATAACAGCGCATTGTTGGGCGAATTGGGATACCTGCCTTACGACCTAAATGGAGATTTATCGGTAGATTTTTTGGACTATCCTTTAATTGATTTAAATAGTTTGAATGGTGTAATTTCACTCAAACCTTAGTGAAATAAGGCATAAAATCAACAATTTCACTCTTTCTTTAAATCAACTTTTACCTCAACCTCTTGTTGGTTTTGCCCCGGAACTAAAAAGGAATATTTCAAGGTTTTGGCTTTCCTGATTTGCTTGCTGCTCAATTCTGATTCCATGCGGTAAACGCCCGGATTTTTCACCTCAAAGCTTTCTTTTTCCAACTCCTCGCCTTCCTCATCCAACCAGATGAGCTCCAGTTTTCTGGCAGCTTTGACACGAAAACAAACATGCACATTGTCGTCTTCCAAAACCCGATAATCAATCAGACTTTCTTTGGTACCATCGAGCATTTTCAAGCATAGTGCAAGGTCAGGAATTCCCCAACCTACATACTTATTGGGTTTGAAATATTGGCTTCCCGACAAATGGTAAGCTTGATGGATTTCCTGCAAAGATCTTCTGGGTGCTTTGGACATTAACCAAGCCGCGGTTCCTGCAATTACAGGACTTGCATAAGAGGTGCCGTTTCCGGAATAAATTTTCCCAGATTCCGACAATACGCTGATTCCTTTTCCAAACGCAATTAAATCAGGCTTAATGCGCTTATCGGCTGTTGGTCCAACCGAGCTAAACTCAGCAATCTTTCCTTTTTTATCACATGCACCAATTGCAATAACATGTTCAGCATCTGCAGGTGTGCTAATTTGACGCCAAACATCCATGCCCTCATTTCCGGCACTGCAAAAAATGAGAATGCCTTTAGAGGCGGCAATTTCCGCGGCACGACTTACAACCGTTGTTTGGCCATTGAATTCCTTGTACTTATGGCCCATCTCCGGGTTATCGTGTTTGGTATAACCGAGTGAGGAATTGATAATATCTGCACCTGAACTATCGGCATATTCCGCCGCCTGCAACCAGAAATACTCTTCCAATAAAAATTCAGTCACTGCATTTTCGGAGCGAAGTAAAATATAATCGGCATTGGGCGCGGTTCCCATCAATACACCGGGCTGACGTGCAGCAAGACAAGTCAAAACAGCAAGGCCATGCGCATCGTCGTCAAACACTTCAAATTCGCGTTCAACAAAATCAAATGTACTAACCAACTTTTTCTCTTTAAACAGGTGCTGAAAAGCCGGAATCTTATCCATATTGCTAAAGCCCGCATCAATTACGGCAATGGTAATTCCATTGCCGGGAACGGAATTATCAACAAAAGCATTTTCGTAATTCAATTGGTTGATTTGTGTGAAGCTTTTTCCAAGCTTGTGCTCGTTTTTTTGTTCCCTTTTCCGGTTAAACTCTTCCTCCAGCTGACCAATGTTCTCTTCCACCGGAATACGACTAGCTTCAGCTTCAGACTCCCAACTTTGGTAAGGTCCCAAAAATTCAAGCTTTTGTACAAAGGGCAATTTCCGAATGCTATCCAATGGAAAACCTACAGGAATTTTGGCGAGCATGCCATTCATCCAACGGGTTTGTCCGCCATAAACAATTGGGAATTGCATAATGCGGGCAATGTATCCTGAATCCGGCGGCACATCATTGGCGGAAACCGGAACTTTATGCCGAAGCCTGCGCTGGATGGCTTTTTCTGAAATGTATAAGTAGGGTTGATTAAGCGTTTCAGCTGCCTTAGGCTTGTCTTTAAATCCAACAAAATAATGATGGTATTCCTGGGCTTCTGCAAAAATTGAAAGGAAGCAAAAAAGCCAGGTAAGATAGCGGTATTTCATTGCCCCTAATCTAAGCAAAATTAGGGCCTAAAATGAAGCAAGGATTGAACAATTTTGTATCCGGAAGTTTTGCCGGATTGGGTTTGAAGTCGGGTTTCTTCCCGCTTTATCAATCCTATACCTCTTGCATACCAACTTCTTTCAAAATTGGTTTCGATAACATTTACCGTATTGGCCTCGTTTACCTCGGCAATTTCAGTATAACTCTTGCCGCTAGCCAATTGCAATTGCGGAATTAACTTCAGGCTAAAATTTTGCCTACCCAAGTCGTTCCAGGCATTGCCATTCCAAACACGCCCGTCCTGAACTGGAAAAATCAACTTAATGCGACGCTGGTTCTGGTCGATTCGCTCAAAGGAATTGCTTGTCAATAAAAGAAATGCCGATTCGCGTTGAGTCATTTCCAGGGTATCGGTCCCAACAAAACGATCCATAATCAGGTACCTTTCTGTTTGAAGCTGAATGTTGCCTGAAATCTGCTCTTTCAGAAAGAGTTCAAATGTATCAACCGTATTTGAATTGTCGTTAAAGGCCAGCGAATCATACTGATAGATCCAACTTACTCCCGAATCCAAAACCACATAATCGTAAGCAATTGGAACAGCTGTTTCCTCTGATTTGCAGGAAATCAAGGTAACTAGCAGGACAATAACAACCCAGATTTTGTTCATCAATTAAATTTCAAAGCTTGATTGAATCCAGCCGCCACCAATTACATCATCGCCGTCGTAAAAAACAGCCGATTGTCCGGGTGCAATTCCTTTTACATCCGAATAGAAATTCACCTTCATGCGCTCGCCTTCTTGTTCAATCATCCCCATGGCTCCTGCATCTTTATAACGCACCTTGGTAAGCGCTTCCATTGGCGCATCTAACTTTTCAAACTTAGAAAGATTCAGGTTTCTTACCCACATACCGCGGCGTTTCAAATCCTCTTCCCTACCTAAAACTACGGTATTTGAATCCGGACGGATTTCGGTTACAAACATGGGTTCCCCTAAAGCAATTTCAAGTCCTTTACGCTGACCAACCGTATAAAACGGATAGCCTTTGTGTTGGCCCAAAACTTTACCTGTTTTATCTACAAAATTTCCGCCATTCAAGCGCTCTTCAAGCCCATCCACTTTTCGTTTCAGGAATCCACGGTAATCGTTATCCGGTACAAAGCAAATTTCATAGCTTTCGCTTTTTGTTACCATTTCAACAAATCCGCGTTCCATGGCCATTTCTTTGATTTCTGTTTTACGAAATCCACCCAAAGGAAAACGGGTGCGGGCTAAACTTTCCTGACTCAGGCCCCAAAGTACATAAGATTGGTCTTTGTGATGGTCAATTCCTTTGGAAACCACATAGCGGTTGTTTTCGTGACGCACCTGGGCATAATGGCCGGTAGAAATAAACTCACAATCCAATTGATTAGCACGTTTCAATAGCGCTTCCCATTTGATATGTGTATTGCACAATACACATGGATTTGGTGTTCTTCCAGCCAGGTATTCTTCTACAAAATTGTCGATTACAAAATCACCAAACTCATCCCGAATATCCAGAATCATGTGGTGAATGCCATACTTTACCGCAATAGCGCGGGCATCATTGATGGAGTCCAGACTGCAACATCCGGTTTCTTTTTTGCTTCCTCCACTGTTCTGGTAATCCCAGGTCTTCATGGTAATGCCAACCACTTCATACCCTTGTTCGCGAAGCAATACAGCAGCTACTGTGCTGTCAATTCCTCCACTCATGGCAACCAGAATTCTTCCGTTTCTGCTCATGCCGCAAATATCGGTTAATTTTTAAACTCAGCTTAACCGGCTTGTGTTTTCAGTGTAAAACTTACTTTAGTTCCAACTCCGGGGGTGCTCTCTATTTTGAAACTGCCACCGTTGTACTCTACATACTCCTTGCACAACATAAGTCCTAACCCGGTTCCCTTCTCATTTTTAGTGCCGTAAGAGGTGTACATCTCTCCTTCAACCAGAATCTTTTTAATGATGTTTTCAGGCATTCCAACTCCTGAATCGGTTACCGATAATTCAAGCATGGTTTCTCCCAAATGATTGGCTGCCACTTGAATTTTCCCTCCCGGTGGGGTGAATTTAATCGCATTGCTAATCAAGTTTCGAAGAATTATTTTGAGGTGATTGCTATCAATATACACCATAAAGCGCTCGCGAATTAAACTCTCGAGTCGAATGCCTTTTTCTTCCGCCTGAATTTGGTACAACTCAATTTTCTGGTTAACAATCAACCTCACGTCAAGAAGTTCAGCCACAGATTGCACCCCATTTACCTGGTTGGTCGACCAAACCAATAAATTCTCCAAGGTTAAATTCAAACTATCTACATTCTTACGAATTCCACGAAGGTATTTTCTGAGCTCATCAATAGTAATATCCGGGTCTTCAGCAAAATTCAAAACCGATCCCAAGGATTTAATGGGAGCTCTCAAATCGTGAGCAACAATGGAGAAAATCCTATCTTTTACAGAATTGATGCGTCTTAAGTCCTCGGCTTGCTCATTTAACCTGCTGGTTCTTTCAAATATGGTTCGCTCTTGGTCTTGGTTGATAGCAGAAAGTTTTTCGGATAAATGCTCAACATCTGAAAAAGCGCCCGAAAACTTCCGGGTAAGGGTATAAGCCTGAATGAAAGTAAACAGGAAAATACCAAAAGGAGTTAAGTAAACCGAATTGATTAATTCCTGACTCAACAAAATATCATTCAAGCCCATTCCTGTTACAATAAAGTAACCAATAGCCGCCAAAACAGCAAGATTCCTTTTGGCAATTATTACTTTCACTATCAAATTGAGTAAGTAAAGCAATTGTGCTACGCTGAATACCAAATAAGGCGGAATGAGCATTGAACCCCATTTTATAGGCAAAAACAGGTAAAGAACAGCAAACAGAATATTTACAAGGAGAATGGTAGTGCTTACCTTTCGATTTACATCTTTGGGAAACAAATTTTGAATATACAGTACCCCAAACATCAGCATAAATACCAAACCAATATACTCCGTGCGTACCAGAGCTTCCCAACCAATAGGAATTTCGAGCATTCGAATGAGCATTTCTCCTGTGGCACCCACCCTAAAAACACCGGCAATGCACAAAAGCGCAAAAACCAAATTCACCTTTTCATTGGTTTTGGTGTAATAAAAGGCGAGAAAGTACAAACCCATAATCAACAAGGCTCCCAGCAAGGCTCCATGCATTACCAATAAGTACGTTTGCTTCATCATTACTTTTGAAAGCAAACCAAACTGGGGAGCATTCCACATCCCGCCTTGCCTGTACTGGTAATTTGAAACTTCAACCCAAATGTCAAGGGTATCAGACTCCGGATTTATTTCAAACACACTTGGGTGGTAATCTGGACTAGATCCTTCCTCTGTTTTCGAGAATTTTCCAACCGAACCCAAAAATTTTGTTCCGGCATACATGCGGTATGCAGAACTTAGCGAATAGAATTTTATGGCGAGAACCCGACCCTTACCTTCTTTTAAGATTATTCGTTTGTGGTAAGTACCATATCCGGTCCTTCCATATTCATTCGTGCTCCAGCTGGAAGGAACATGAATCAGCTGGGCTTTTTCAGGATGTTGACGCGCTTCATTGGCATCCATTTTCCAGAAAAATTCCCAATTCCCCTTTAACTCAATTACTTTAGCTTCCTGAGAATTGGGGTCAAATTCCAATACCGATTCACTTTCTTTGCCATAAGTTTCAAAGGCAAAAAAAGAAAACAGCACAAGAAACAGAAATAGGAATCGCATCCCTCAAAAGTAATTGGTTTTGCAGAATTTTTAGCATTCTTTAGGTGTTTGACTATCAGATAATTGAATTTTTAAAGGCGTTCAATCTCGATGCAAATGGCGAAGTTTTTGAACCTTTTCCCTCTTTCAGCTTAATAAAATTTAAGTATATGAAGCTGGAGTGGATTCTCATTCCATTTGGTTCAAGCCTACCCGATTCGGATTTTGCCTTTACCTATTCCAAGTCGCAATTCCAGCAAGGAATTCGGGTAATTTGGCTAAATCAGTTCTTTTGGGATGCTCACCGCCAACTTACCCAAAGTCGTTTGCTCAGTTTATTCAAAAACCGAACCCGCATTCATGCCCGGCAATGCAAACTAACACCTGTTTCAAAGGAACAAGCACGCGACTTCCTGCAACAAAATCATGCCTTGGGATTTAGCAGGGCCAGCCATTTTTGGGGATTAATTCACCTTAACCAATTGGTAGCTGTTGCTTCTTTCTCGGGCCCGCGCAAAATGATTCACGAAAATCCGGTTTTCAATTCTTGGGAATGGGAACGTTTTGCTTCTTTGGAGGGTACAACCGTAGTTGGCGGAATGCACAAATTACTGAACCATCACCTAAAGACAGAAAAGGTTCAGCACCTGATGTCGTATGCCGATTTGGCCTGGGGATTTGGAAATGCCTATTCCCAATTGGGTTTCAAACTGGAAGGGTTTAGGCCGGCTCCTCTCCTTGCTCAACAAGGAAATCAACTCAAACTGCATACGGAAAATAGCGCTGAAACGCCCATTTGGTTACCCGGAAGTTTAAAATTTATTCTTGATTTGCGCCACCATGAACGCGTTTGATTCCATTTTGGTTATCGGCCCAACTGCATCAGGCAAAACTGCTCTGGCGGTGGCTTTGGCACATGCGTTCCAATCCGAAATTGTAAGCCTGGATTCCAGGCAGTTTTACAAAGGCTTAGACATTGGCAGCGGCAAAGACCTGAAAGAATACCTGTTTCAAAATCAGCCCATACCCTACCATTTGATTGATGTTATTGGTCTTGATGAAGAAATCAATCTAAGTCGCTTTGCCGAATTAGTAAATCAGGTAAAATCAGATTTGTCGCACAAGGGAATCAATCCTATTCTCGTTGGCGGCAGCGGATTTTACATCGAACATATCCTGCACTCTTTCGAATACCGGTTAGGCGACAATTCCAATGCATTAAGGGCGCAGTTGGAATCACTTAGCGATGAGGAATTGCAAATCCGACTTGGAGCAAATCCGGAATTGAAACCTTTCAACCGCTACAAAGCCATCCGCAGGATTGAAGACCGGGAATCAACCCAGGAAAAAGCGCAGTTTTCTCCATTTAAGCCACTCATTTTGGGAATCAATCCTCCCACAGCTGTGCGCTGGAACCGCATCCAACAACGCCTGAAACAACGCATTGCCGAGGGCATGATTCAAGAAACCGAAGCTTTGTTGCAAAATGGCATTTCACCAGAACGCTTAATTCGGCTTGGTTTGGAATACAAATACTGCACCCTCTTGCTTCAAGGAAAATTGAATCAAACCGAATTTGAAGAGCAGCTCTTCTTCGAGATTCGCAGGTTCTCGAAGCGGCAAATGACCTATTTCCGCAAATTGGAACGCGATGGCTATTCAATAAATTGGCTTCCCTGGTCGGATGATTCACACGAAATGCATTCCTTTGCAATTCAATTTATCAAAAACAAATGGCAGGCTGCGGATATGTTTGTCCCCAATGCGAAGGACGCGGAGTAATGGATTCAGGAGAACCCTGCGATTATTGTCAGCCCCAGCCCGAAAAATCCACAAACAGTGCGCTGGAAGAAAATCCCGACAATGGAGAGAAAGATTAGAGAATCCGAAAACCTGCATGTTATCCTGTGGCTGGTAAAGGATACCTTTTGGATGCTTGAATTTAAGCCCATTGCCGTTTTTATGATTGCTCCAACCCTGGCCATGGCGCTTTGGGTTTTGTGGATAAGCCGAAACGAAGAATTAACGCTTTTGCCCAATTTGGCCGTCACCTTCTGGATTCTTGCCAATGGCATTTGGATGCTCGATGAATTCTATTTTCCGGGTACCAAATTGTGGTCATTAATTCCGTTTATTTCGGGCATTGTTATTATGCTGGTGTACCTGTTTATGCGGATTAAGGCTTTTTTTAATAAAAAGACCTAGGAATAAGCGCTAATTTTCGGCTAAATTCGTAAAAGTTAAATCCTTACACATGAAAAAAATACTACTTTCTTTGGTGGCAATCATAGGTTTTAGTGCAGCTCAGGCACAATGTACTCCCGATCCTGCGCTCAATTACCCGGGAATTTACCCCAACAAATTGCCCAATGCCGTCGTAGGCGAAGATTATAGCCAGGTTATTTCCCTGAAAGTGCCTTTGGATACTTCCATTGTCATCAACAACAACGGAACCCCTATGAATTACGATGTAACCGTTGATTCGGCATCGGTAATTTCCATTGAAAATGTGCCAGCCGGATTTGGTTACGAAGCCGATAAGCCAACCCGCACTTGGGTAGGTGGTTCTAAAGGTTGTGCCCGCTTGTACGGTAAAGCTGTTGAAGCCGATGCAAAAGATTGGGTAATTTGGGTGAAAGTATTAACCTATTTCAAAATCAAAGGACTTAGCAATCAATTCACCCGTTTGGACTCAAGTTCTATCGACTTCAAAGTTGTTCTTGCCAATGGCTTGTTCGAGGCAGGTTCTGCTTTCCGCCTAAAAGGATATCCAAATCCGGCCAACAACGCGTTTAACCTGCAATTGGCCCAAACCGGAAGCTTAAAACAGCTAAGCGTTTACAATGCCATGGGTCAGGAAATAATTGTTCCTACCAGCTACGATTCGTATGCCAATCAGGTTAGCCTAAACACAGAAAGTTTAACACCCGGTGTTTACCTCATTAAAGTGAGCGACAACCAAAATCGATTGTTCGAATCGCGATTTATTAAGCAGTAATGCAATTCCCAAAACTTCTTGTAATTTCATTGGCAATCCTCCTTATGCATGCGTGTAAGGAGGATTCTTGTTTACAAAGCAGTGATACTTTTATCAGCGCAAGAAGTGAAATTCCGGATACGATTTTTGCAAAAAGTTGGACAAGCCAAAAAGCCGAATTAACAGCAAGCTTCACCTATCCCGGATTTGATGGTTGCGACCAAGCCAACGATTTGGTATACAAAATTGATTACAGCAAAAAAGAAGTTGCTATTCAAGCCTGGGTTCACCGCAAAGGCTGCCAATGCACGCTAATTGCGCCCGTGTATCAAAAATCCTTAACGCTCTATTTCGACCCCGGCCATCAGTGGATAATCCGGTACCCCAACTCAAGCCTGGCACCCGATACATTTTACGTAAAATAAGTTGGGCGTGGCAGGCCTATCCCATGCAATCTGGGATTGATAATTTCATTTCGGCCTGCCGGTGGCTCCGCTGCTACTCCCCGGTGCAAACTTGCGTCCTTGTAGCGGCTTAGCCGGGCTTCCTGCGGTCGCCGGCACGCACGCACAAGGCCTGCAAAGCTGCCCCGCGTCGGTATCCGCTTCCCCACCTCACGCAAACGTGCCGTATTTTAAATCTATCGTGAAGAAAAAGGGATTTACTTTTGGCAATTCAGTTTCTGGCTCTGCGAAAACTAATTCCTTTCAGAAATTAGGCACAATACAACAAAGAAGAGAACTGCTCCTAGCTATACATATTCAGCCAATAAAAGAACTTTTCCCTTGCTAATAGACTGAAAAATAAACTAATAAGCATTGCAAAAAATTCTGAAATAAGATACTTTAGTATGGGTTTAAATAAGTTTTGAGCAATTCCAAGAATACGAATAACAGACAAAAAGTACTATAAGAAGGCAGGAAAATAGTAAATTCGACCGTAGAATTTAATTGAAAAAAATGAGATTCCAAATTGACCAACTAAGAGACTATTCCTCCTTATTTTCCAGGGGGCAAGTACTTTCTTGGCTAAAAATGGACTTTTCAGCTATTAATTACAAAATTGAAAGATATGATAATAAGTGGCTTAATAGCCAAAAACAAACATATTTAGACTATCTAAAATATGTGTATTCAATCTTGGCAGACAATTATCAGAATGAATATGTTTTTAAAAATGAATTCTTAAATAATTGGTTGATAAAAGAACTTGGGGAGACAAAATCTCAAATATTTAGTGAGTTTAGAGTTGGCAACTCAATAGCAGATTTAGTGATGTTCAATGGTTGCTCTAAAATATTTGAGATTAAAACGGAGCTAGACAATGATTCAAGATTGACATTACAGCTTGAAAACTACCAGAAGGCATTTAACCAGATTTTCTTGATTATTCCCAAATCAAAGGTTCATATATATGAAAAACAAGATACCTCGGTTGGAATAATTACTTATGACCCATCATCTGAAAACTTATTTTCAATTTATCGCAATGCTATGCGGAATCTTGATATAGAAACATCAGTAGTAATGTCAATTTTGCATACGAATGAATATAAATCAATTGTTAGACGACATTATGGTTACCTACCTCAAATGACAAGTTTCAATCAATTTAAAGTTTGTAGCGAATTAATATTCGAAATTCCAAAAGAAAAGCTTAATAAACTATTCATTGATGAAATGAAAAAAAGAAGTTCAAGTGATGCTTTATCATCTAGATATTACATAGAATTCAATCAATTGTTTTTAGCCCTAAAAATGAACCGCAATTCAAAGAGAGAACTGATAGAATCTCTAAAAACAAACATCCAAATATAAGAATATGTACTATCCATTTTTAAGAGCACGCCAATTTGAACTGATAGCTTTGAGGGAATTAGCTACCGAAGGTGCTACACAAGGAGTGATTGTTCCAGTTTTAGAGCCAGTTAAAGAAACTCACAATAACTTAACCTTAGCACATAAAGTCTTTCAAGATAAAAATCAGACCGCATATCTAATTGTTAATCCAACAATCGGTGAGCTTGCAGGTGATAGTAGTTTTTATTTGGAATACCTTAATGAGTTAGAAAACTCCAAATTCATCCCAGCCTTTCATTACAGAAATAATTCAGAATTTATAAACCATAGTATCGCAAGTTTTGGTCTTAGCAATTGTATGATTATCTGCCAAAATGATGTAAATCCTGATGATTCAGAATTCAAACAATTGGCAGCTAAACCAGAAATATCTTCAATAAATGTAAATGACCCTAATAGGAATAGAACTCTTCACCGATTTATTAAAGGACTCAACAAAAACTATATTCGTCTTGACGATTTGTTCGAAAAGCAAGCCAGAAATAGTGATTATTTAGAAATTCAAGAGCACAGATTTTCAGAAGAACATATTTATTACATTGAAGACGGCTTCAACGGTTTCTCGGACTACACAGTTCTACCTAGTGAATATATTGATGGAGGTAGCACACCAAGAGCAGTTGTTATCCACTTAACCTATTTAAATGGTGAAAATCAAATTTGGATTAGGCACTTCACATCTGAAACAAATGATTCCATATCAAATGTTCAAGGTAAATTTGCGGAGTCTGCTGCTAAGGCTGTGGCATATTGCAGGCAAAGAGATTTAGATAATTCTGCGATATCAGAGCTTGTATCGTATTATGACAATGAGCATTATCCCGGATTAGGAACCGTAAAAAAAATATCTATTAAAAACCACTTATTGGTAATAAGCCAATTTCTAAAGAATAGATAGTAATTATGAAAGTATGCTCATCTTGTTTTTCTGATAAAGAATTGAAAGGTTTTATATTAACAACAAATGAAATTGGTGATTGTGAAGTATGCGGTACAGCTTCACAAAATCTATTAGAAATAACGGAATTATATGATTTCTTTCAGGAATTAATAGGGAATTTTAAACTTGTTGAAAGTGGATTAACGCTTAGTTCTAAAATTCAATCAGATTGGAGTTTTTTTAGTTCGAATGAAGTGGCAAATAAGATTTTAAACTATGTAATATCTCAAATACATACAGAAATCACTTCATCAGACGACCAAGTGGAATATTCGGAGGATATTTTGGAGAATTTCGGACATTGGGAGACTCTTAAAGATGAATTGAAATGGAAAAATAGGTTTGTTATAGACGTACACAGATTAGGTAAAGGTGAATTTAATTGGGACGCATTTTTGCGGGACATAAATACTCTTTTCAACCTAAAAAACACAGCGACATTATTTAGGGCCAGAATTCACAATAAAAGTGGAATGCCTGTGTATCCAATTAATGAAATGGGTTGTCCACCAAAAGAGCTAGCAAGTGGCGGTAGAGCCAACCCTGCAGGAATTCCTTTTCTATATTTAAGTGAAGATGAAAACACCGTTCTATATGAAGTTAGAGCATCATATTTAGATGAAATTAGCATTGGTGTATTTCAATTACGGGAAGACATTGAATCCGTTGACATTATTGACTTTACTAAAGATTCTCCCCTATTTCAACCTGAATATGTCAAAGAAGCAATACAAGGCAAACTTTTGCGAGACAGAATAAGTAAAGACCTCTCTAAACCTATGAGAAGGCATGATAGCGAATTAGAATATGTGCCAACTCAATTTATTTGTGAATACATTAAAGTATTTACAGGAGCAAAAGGCATTCGCTTCAGAAGTTCGCTTCATAATCAAGGAAATAATATAGTCTTTTTCGAGCCTGAATTAATGGAATGTAAGTCAGTCAAAAAAGTTAAAATTAGAAATATTAATTTAAGCTCAATAGAAGTAAATTAAAAAGCAAAAACCGCTTACATTTAGCCTAATAGCCCCAAAAGCCACATTAAAAGAGCCCCGACATACTAAGAATTGGCAGTGCTTTTTTGTTCTAGTTCCTGTTGGCCGATACCAGGCTCATACGCCAGGTGTCAAATCAAATCCTCCGCTTCTTCATCTTCAGATTTTGAGTGGCGTTTTTAAATGGTCTCCCAGGATTTGTTCGGTTTGCTGCATGGATTTTACTTTGTAAAATGGTATTGGAAGTTGACTTTAGCGTTTATTGAACTACTTAGAAAAAATGTTTATCTTTATATCATGATAACTCGACAACAGGAAAATATCATTAAAACTGTTACCCAAAGGGTTAAGCCCACATTTGTTGGTATTTTTGGCTCCTATGCGCGAGGAGAAGAAAATGAAAACAGTGATCTTGACATCCTTATCGACTTTGATATGAAGGTTGATTTGTTGGAGTTAATTGGTTTGGAACAAGAGCTTTCTGAATTGCTTGGAATTAAGGTTGACCTAATCACTATGCGCTCGGTTAATGCATCCCTCAAACCCTATATTGAATCGGATTTGATTAGGTTGGTATGAGTAAGGATCCCATAATTTTTATCGAGCACATTAGTTCATGTATTTCTAGAATAAAAGAATACACAGAAGGAATTGACGAAGATGGATTTTTAAAGAATAACCTGATTCAAGATGCTGTGATCAGAAACTTTGAAATTATTGGTGAGGCTACCAAAAAGCTAAACAACGATTTTCGCACAAAGTATTCAGAAATTGAATGGAAGAAAATCGCTGGAATGAGGGATAAGTTAATCCACGATTATATTGGCGTTGACCTATGGGCGGTATGGGGAGTTGTGGAGAAAATCATTCCAATCCTTGACAATCAAATCAAGGAGATTCTTAGAAAAGAGAAAGGCCTCTAGAAATTACCTTTAACAAACAAAAATCCCCCATAAAAAAAGCCTCAACAAGCTCTGCATTGTCAGGGCTTTTTCGTTCAAGTACCTGATCGCTGATACCAGGTCTTTTGCTAATGGTTTAAACCCGGATTATGCATTTGAACTTCGTCATGAGGGCCAAATTGGCAGTTTCCCGAGCAAGGCATAATGAATCTTTATGGTGCGTGAGGGAAACTGAGTTTACGCCCAATTTCACAGGCATTTTGGGCAGTAATAGATGGTCAAATGCGTATTCCGGCTTAAGTTAACCCTCCGAATACCAATCTTGCTTTTCTCCTGGTTTACCACCATATTTATCCTGCAGTTTACGGTTTGGTTTTTTCTCCACATCCTTCTGGACTCTGACTTTGGTGGCAATTTTCTCGAGCCAGGATAACACACGTTTTGTAAAGAACTACAAATTTGCAACATGAAAATTGGGGGCAGTTACCAATTTTGGGTAACTTTGAGAAAAGTTTGCAAAATGAAAAACACATCAATTTCACTAGGAAGCCATTTTGATGAATTCATTAAAAGTCAAGTTTCGGAAGGACGGTACAAAAATGTAAGCGAAGTTATTCGTGCTGGTCTTCGTTTGTTAGAAGATGAAGAAAGCAAATCTCAAGCTTTGAAAGCTGCTATCCAACAGGGATTAGATAGTCCGAGTGTTAGCAATTTTGACTTCAAAGAGAACTTGAAAAAATTGAAAAAAGAAAAAAAGAAAAATGGCTAAAGTAATTTTTAGACAACAAGCCATTGATGATTTGAACTCAATTTGGAACTACACCTACGACGAATGGTCCGAAATGCAGGCTGATAAATACTATGCTAGTTTGGAATTTGCTTGTTTTCAAATAGGAGAAAATCCTGAGCTTGGGGAAAAATATGAAGATATTAAAAACAATCTTTTGGGTCTAAGAACAGGAAAGCAAATTGTTTTCTACCAAATTGTAAACGACGAGAAAATTGAAATTATCAGAATTCTACATGAACGAATGGACTTGATCAAAAGATTGAATGAATAAAAAAAACTGTCACCAACAGTAAGCGTGACAAACGAAAAATCCCCATAAAAAAGCCCCTACAAACTCAGTCTTGTCAGGGCTTTTTTGTTCTAGTACCTGTTCGCATATACCGGAGCCTTTGCAAAAGCTTTGGGACTATTAGAATTGAACCCATAAGCCCGATTTATTGCGCCCCAGCGCTCGCTTAGGATTTACATGCACCTAAAAGAATCGCATTATAGGAACTTGGATTGCAGTTTCTTTTCCGAAGTATTATTATTTCGGACTTTAATATTTAGTCAATCCTCAAAATGTCTTATATCGGCTGAATTTCAATTTATTAATGACAAAAGTACAACAACAAGTTTGCAAGGAAATCATACGAATATTTAAAAACCTTGCAAACTTCCTAACAAAAACGGACCCAAATTTGGAATATAAACAAGTGAGTCAACCGATCTAGAATTCCAGAATCTAGAAATTGAGACGCCCATAAGTTGTATGTCGGAACTTTCCTGTTCCCGAAGAAATCGGGATCTTGGGATGGCAGTTCCGCATGGGCTGAATCTTTGGATGCGTGCGGGCAAAATCCGCGGGCGAGGCTGTCCCGTCTTATTACGGAAAAAAGGCAGGGAGGGATTTTGGCCGAGGTTGGGCTGCAGGGTGATCCCGGTTAATCCGGGAAACAGGAAAAGCTTTTGGTGACTTTTGGCTACAAAAGTTACAGCAGAAAAAAACTAAATACCTCAAAGGTAAAATGTCATCAATAATTAAATAAATGGAAGTCTATATTTTAGTGACGAGATAAAATCTGACCGAAAAATTCAAACCAAAAAAATGACTTTTAAGGAACAACTATTATCCTTCTGGCGTCTACCTTTAGCTGATTTGCTATGAAAACAATTCAATTGAAAGAGTTCATTAAAACAGGAAAATTTGGAACCATTTCCATCGGCTCCACAAAAGCAGAAATCCTAGATTTATTGGGAAACAAATACGAACTTCATGAGGCAGAAGAAACCCAAATAATTAGATATGGCTGGTATGAATTCTTCTTCTATACGGAAACAGAAACCGTTTTTGGTATTCAAAACGACCACCTCCTGGCAGATTGCACCAATCATAAAGAAATGATAAGCCTTGGAAATTCAAGGTGCACAATGGATACCTGGTTTATTCAAGAAAATAAAAACATAAGCTTTGCCCAGGTTGAAGATTATCTGCACAAAGAAGGCATTCCCTTTACCATTGAACCTTCCTACAAGGGTTCAATTTGGAATGTGATTGAATGCTCAGAAAGTAAGGTAAGATTCGATTTTGCAGATGAATACAGAACCGTAAACCTGAATAAAAAAGGGAAATTTATAGGCTGGACAGAACATACCGAAACAGACCAATCCAGGTTTTTACTAAATGGAATTAGATTATTCAACAGATAAATGCAACGATGGCTTTTGGCGATAGCTATGGCTGGGGATTTCGTGAACGATTTTAATGGGTGAGCCTTTAGCCATTGGCTGTTAGCTATTAGCCATTTGCTAAAGGCAAATAGCTAAAGGCCCAGAATTGAAAATCCTTTACGCTACCAAAGCTATAGCCAAAGCTTTCATAGTGCCACCCCTGGCGGGGTTTGGATTTCTATGTCATCCCGGCACTTTTCTACAATAATGGCACCCGCCAAAGGCGGGTTGGAAGGCGGCAATTGTTAAACAAATTTCATGACCAAGGCAAAAATCAAAAAGCCCTGAATTCAAATTCGTTCACGCCATCAGAGCCATAGCCAGATTATCTCAATGTGAAACGTAAATCAAAGCAAATCCGCCGAAGGCGGAAATAGCCAATGGCCCAGAATTGAAAATCCTTTACGCAACAAAAGCCATCGCCACAGCCAAATAATCTCAATATGAAACGTAAATCAAAAAAAGCTAAAAGCTAACGGCCAAAAGCTAAGGGCCCAAAATTGAAAATCCTTTACGCAACAAAAGCCATCGCCATAGCCAAATAATCTCAATCTGAAACGTAAATCAAAAAAAGCTAAAAGCTAAGGGCCAATAGCCAATGGCCCAGAATTTCAAATCGTTCACAAATCAAAAAAAAATCCCCTCACTCGCGTAAGGGGATTTTCGGGTGGAGTATCGGGCTCGAACCGACGACCTCCTGAACCACAATCAGGCGCTCTAACCAACTGAGCTAAAACCACCGTTTTTGTCTGAAATTTCTCTCAGACGGGATGCAAAAATAAGAAGGGAATGCATTTTTCCATAGCAATTTTGAAAAAATTTTATTCCCCTTTATGAATCAGTTGCTTAGCGCGTGTTCGCTTCCACCTGATCCCAGTTCAACACATTCCAAAATGCCGTTAAGTAATCGGCTCGCTTGTTTTGATACTTCAAATAATAGGCATGTTCCCATACATCGCAACCCATTACAGGTTTGCCTTTAACTTCGGCCAAATCCATTAAGGGATTGTCCTGATTCGGTGTGGTAACAATTTTCAAAGTTCCCATTTGGTTAATTACCCAAACCCAACCCGAGCCAAACAATCCGGTGCCCGCTTTTTCAAATTCCTTCTTGAAATTATCTACCGTACCAAAGCTATTCGTAAGCATATTCGTCAATGCCGGCGATGGCTTGGTTCCGGTTTTTAACAAAGTCCAGAAAAAGCTATGGTTCCAATGCCCACCTCCATGGTTGCGAACCACACTCCGAACCGAATCCGGAAGTGCACGCAAATCGCGTAACATGGTTTCCAAAGGCATGGCTTTCAATTGCGGTTCTTTTTCCAATGCCTCATTCAATTTGTTGATATAGGCCTGGTGATGCTTGGTATGGTGAATCTCCATGGTTTTTGCATCAATATGAGGCTCTAGGGCCTGATAGGCGTAACCCAGGGCAGGTAATTCATACTTGCCGTTTACCGGCTTAATATCTGATTTCTGACTCAACTCCGGGTTGGCCGCAAACAAGTCCATGGGATTACTCATGCCTGCAAGTCCCAAAACGGCAGCAGTTTTAATAAAATTTCTTCTGTTGTTTTCCATTGCTTTCGGAATAAAAGTTAAAGTTAATTCCTTCTGAGCGCATTTGCTTAACTTCTTTGTTAATTCATCAACTGCGACCCTTTCAACTTTGTTTCTCTGTTACTTAAAATGTCAAAATGCCTTAGCGGGTGAATCAATCAACCCAAAACCAACGCCCCAAAAAAAAGCAATGGCGAAGCAGGAAACCCACTTCGCCATTGCTTTTAAAAGTCAATTAAGCTCCTTTTACCAACTGAATTTCTGCGCTCAATTTTACTTCTTCACTTACCAAAACACCACCTGTTTCCAATGCAGCGTTCCAGTTCAATCCAAAGTCTTTGCGGTTAATTTTTCCGCTAATGCTAAATCCGGCTTTTTGATTGCCCCATGGATCTTTCTGAACTCCACCAAACTCAACCGCAAAACTTACCGGATGCGATACACCACGAATGGTCAAATCACCTGTTAATTCGTAATTTTCTTCGTCTTTTTTGGTCATGCCTTTTCCGCTGAAAACCAAGTGTGGGTGGTTTTCTGCATCAAAAAAATCTGCCGATTTCAAGTGACCATCTCTTTGCTCGTTGCCGGTATTGATGCTGGCAATGTCTGCACTAAAGCTAATTTGTGCGGTCGCAAAGTCTTCACCTTCGGTGCTTGCTGTTACGTTAAACTGACCAAAAGTTCCAGTTACATTGGTCATCATCATGTGTCTTACTTTGAAGCTTACTTCGCTGTGTGTAGGGTCTAATGCCCAGTTAATTGTGCTCATGTTTTGTTTATTAAAGTGGTTTATTAATTGAAAAATTAAATCAAATATGCATTGGGACTTCCATCAACAGAATTTCCGATTCGGCCTCGGCCACAAAATCAAATTCTTCCAGGTTCCATAACCCAAAACCATCGCGGGCTTGCAAGGGCTGACCATCAATGCTTGCTTTTCCGCTCAGCAAAAAGGCATACACACCATTTCCTTTTTTCTTGAGCGAATAGGTCGCTTTTTTACCCGCATCAAATTTGCCCAAATGAAACCAGGCATCCTGGTGAATCCAAACCCCTTCATCCTCTGCCGATGGCGACAGTATTTGTTGGAAACGATTCAAGCGATCTTTCAAGTTCAGCGTAATTTGGTAGTAGCGCGGAGTAACATTGCGTTGGTTTGGAAATACCCAAATCTGAAGAAACTTCACCGGTTTTTCCTTGTTCCGGTTGTATTCCGAATGGTAGATTCCCGTGCCGGCACTCATCACCTGAATATCGCCGTGGCGAATCACCTGCGTATTTCCCATGCTGTCTTTGTGCTCCAAATCGCCCTCCAGCGGAATGGAAATAATCTCCATATTGTCGTGCGGATGCGTGCCAAACCCCATGCCCGGCGAAACGGTATCGTCGTTCAGCACACGCAAAACACCAAAATGCATGCGCTCCGGATTGTAATACGAAGCAAAACTAAAGCTGTGGTGCGACTTCAACCAGCCATGATTGGCCAGTCCCCGGCTATCGGCCGGATGTAAAATCCTGTTTTCCATAAAATGATTTTTGCTGATGGGCAAATGATTAAAACCAACAGGTTCCAGTTCTGGCCTCGCAGGTTTAGCCTCCGAAAACAAGTCAGAACCCATTCCTCCGGCAGCAAGAATACCGGCTGTGCTTAAACTGTTTTTGATAAACTTTTTGCGATTCATAACTGTACCTCAAATCAACAGCACAAAGTTCAACCAGTTTCAAGGCCCTAAAAAATAACCTGGATTAAGAAATTCAGCACTTTTGAATTAGGAAGAAGGGCTTTTCCAAAAAATCAAGAACTTGCAGCATGCTCAAAACTGCCGTACCCAAACTCCCCATGCGCAACAAAATCCGCACCAAAAACTGGTACCAACAGCTCGGTTTCAATGACATTGGCGCAATGGATTATCCCGATTACCTAATACTAAGAAAGGATGCCATCGAACTGCATTTCTTCGCATTTCCGGCATTAAATCCCTTGGAGAATTACGGACAAATTTACATCCACTGCACAGAAATCGAGGCGCATTACAAGCAAATTCAGGAACAAGGAATTTCCATCCATCCCAACGCGCCGCTGCAGCAAAAGCCTTGGGGCAAAAAAGAATTCGCCCTGCTCGACCCCGACAACAACCTGCTAACCTTCGGAGATTAGGAGCTGGATTTTCTGGGCCTGGCCGCAAACAAAAACCCGTACTGAATCAAAAATTCGCAACGCGGCCGGGTCATCCGCTTGTACTCCGCGGAGGCCGGCTTAAGCGTTTTTAGCTGCCGAGTTTGGCTTTCTGCCGGCAGCCCTCCCGGCCGCAAAACGCTAAAAGCCGCCCCCTTGCGGGGTACCGCTCCTGCCCCTCAGGCAAAACCCCACAACTAACAAACTCTTTTCTTTCTTTCTCCATTCCCTTTCTTCCTCTTTCTTTCTGTTTCTCTTGCTTCTTCTTCCTCTCTCTCTATCCCACTCTTGCTCTTGCTCTTTCTTCTTCTTGCTCTTTCTCCTTCTGTTTCTCTTTCTTCTTCTTCTTCTCTCTCCATCCCACTCCTTCTCTTGCTCTTGCTCTTTCTTCTTCTTGCTCTTTCTTCTTCTGACTCTTTCTCCTTCTGTTTCTCTTTCTTCTTCTTGCTCCTTTAGTTTGTTTTTGAAAAATTTGGGTGATAAAATTTTTCCTAATGAATTGTAATATAGAAGTAGCTTAAACCCGGCAAGATTCATCCAAAACCCTTTTCCTGCCTGGACTCAGCCTAAACCAACCCTCAAAAATCAAGCTTCAAAACCCATTCAGGAAAACCTTAAAATCATGCATTGGAAATCACAAATTCAACAAATCGAAGGAAATTCTTACCTCTTTATTTTTTTTCAACCACATTTTGTGCTCGACCGGCAAGCACGAAGAACTGCTGGCAGCAGTTACAACCCTGAATTAAAATGTTGGAAGATACCAGATACTCCTGAAAACAGACTAATCTGGCGTATTCCCCTTGAATCCGAAGACACA
>Ga0209460_1000415_pt1 | contig 39646 bp, 30 predicted proteins | sample EBPBio132013_DNA_FD_185868 | JGI IMG/M metagenome (GOLD analysis project Ga0209460, IMG submission 185868) | Wastewater treatment Type I Accumulibacter community from EBPR Bioreactor in Madison, WI, USA - Reactor 2_5/13/2013_ DNA (SPAdes)... | ecosystem: Engineered > Bioreactor > EBPR >... | reverse complement strand
GATTGAGATCCTTGATCGCGGTCGGAACGCCCCACAACGGACCGGCGTCGGCGGGTCGCCCGGCGGCCGCCAGCGCGTCCGCGCGGGCGAGCGCCTGCTCCGTCGTGCGGGTGACGAAGGCCCCAACTCGGTCCTCGCGCCCGGCAAAGTGCTCCACCAACTCGCGCGGCGACACCTCCCCCGTCGCCACTGCCGCCCCCTGCTCCAGTGCCGTCAGGTCATGCCACTGCGCCATGCCCGCCACCCTCCCACGCCCGCCATATGCCGCCCACCTTCCGTCCCGCCGGGGTCGCCGAGTGTGCCGCCGCCGCAGCGGCCCGACGGACTACAGGTATCCCTCTGCACTTCCGTCGCCCAGGCTCAATCACCCCAGTCGGGCCGCCAATCCTGTAGCCGGTCGGCCCACGCACGACCCGGGCGCAAGCGAGCACTCCGCGCGGAGATCGTTGCAGCCACGCTGTCCGACCTGGTGGCAGGCACCATCTCTGCCTCACAGGCTGCCGCAATGCTGCACATCAGCCCGTCGCACCTGTCACACCGGTCCACCGCAACCCCTCTCTTCAGCGTCAAGATCGGTCATGCGCGTCGTTACTTTCGGTGGCAGTTCGCGGGCGGCCAAGTCCTGCCGGGTCTGGCGACACTCGCCGCCCGACTCACCGGTGCGGAACATCCGCTGGACTTAGCGACAGTGATGACGACGCCAGCTGAGGAACGCGGCGGCCGTGCCCCAACGGCATACCTCGCCTCCTGTCAATGGCCATGTTGCGGTCTCCGTTGGTGGCCAGCTGAAAGTCCCCACCCTTCGTTGGGGGTTCAGCGGGTTTTGAGTCGTGTTCCTCCGTTCGCTCGGGCTTGTTTCATTCGGTAGGAGTCGCCGTCGGTGACGACGGTGTGGCAGTGGTGTAGGAGTCGGTCGAGCATGCTGACGGCGGTGGTGTGTTCGGGCAGGAACCGGCCCCAGGACTCGAACGGCCAGTGGGACGCGATCCCGAGGGCGCGGCGTTCGTAGGCGGCTGCGACGAACCGGAACAGCAGTTGTGCGCCGGTGTCGTCGAGGGGGGCGAAGCCGAGTTCGTCAACGAGCACCAGGTCGTTGCGCAGGAGGTTCTCGATGACCTTTCCGACGCTGTTGTCGGCTAGCCCGCGGTAGAGGGTCTCGACCAGTTCGGCGGCCGTGAAGTATCGGACCCGGTGACCGTGTTCGACCGCGGCGATGCCGAGTGCGATGAGGGTGTGGGATTTCCCGGTGCCGGCCGGTCCGATCAGGCAGATGTTTTCCGTGGCGCGGATCCATTCCAGGGATGCGAGGTAGTCGAACGTTGCCGGTGGGATCGAGGAGGCGGCGACGTCGAACTCCTCGAGTCGCTTGGTCACGGGAAAGCTCGCTTGGCGCATCCGGGTCCGCACGTTCGAGGCGTCTCGGGAGGCGATTTCGGCCTCGATGAGGGTGCGGAGGAACTCCTCGGGCTTCCACCGTTGGGTCTTGGCGGTGACGAGCAGTTCGGGCGCGATTCGGCGCATCGTGGCCATCTTCAACCGCTTCAGCCCCTCGTTCAGATCGGCGGGCAGTGGCGGTGGAGTCGTCGCGGTCACGACACTTCACCACCTTCGGTGTCGGTACTGGTGTCGGTGTCGATGCGGTAGGCGTCCAGCGACCGGGTCGGCACCGATGGCAATTTCAGCACCAGCGCCTGACCTGCTGGTGTCGGGTGTGGTGCGTGGCCGCCGGTGGCCAGGATCGACCGGACGTCATCGGCACGCCAGCGACCGAAGGTGACCGCCCGTTCGAGTGCGGCGAGCAGTGGTTCGGTGCCGTGCGCGGCGCCCAGGGTCAGGACCTCGGCGATCTCGGTGCCCAGCTTGGTGACGCCGGCTGCTGCGGCACCGACCAGGAACTGCTCGGCGATCGGACCGAGTGCGAGGAATTCCCGCTCCGCCGGCGTCCGGGGTCGGGCGCCCCGGCGTGGGGTGGCCGGTCGTGGCCGGTCGTAGTGGGCATCATCGACGCTGACCTCGCCCGGCGCGACCAGGTGGTGTTCGGCGTGAACCTCGCCAGTGATGGGCTCGAGCACCCGAAGCAGGCGGTCGCGTTCGTCGACTAGCACCGTCACGCTGGTGCCAATCAGCCGGTTCGGGACCGAGTAGCGGGCCGAGCCGAACCGGATGCAGGACAGCTTGTCGACCTTCCGGCTGATCGGCTTGGGGCCGACCGCCAGCCGCAGCGACGGCAGCGTGCCGAGTAACTCTCGCTCCGACGCCAGCCGCTGGTCCGGGACCGCACAGATCTCCGAGTGCGTCGCCGCGTTGACTTCCTCGCACCACGCAAAGGCGCGGACGTTGAACCCGGCAATCCCGCTGCCCCACGGGTCGTCGTCGAGTTCGAGCGGGACCATCAGGTCGTCCTTGGCGTAGCCGACCAGGTGTTCCACGATCCCCTTCGACTCCGGGTCCGCAGCGTGGCAGAAGTCGGGCCGGAACCGGTAGTGCGTCGCGAACCGGACATAGTCCGGGGACGGGACCACGACGCCGGCGACGACGCCGGCCTTCAGGCAGCCCATCCGGTCAGCCAGCACGACCTTGGGGACGCCGCCGAGGACCTCGAAACACTCGGCCAGCATGCCCAACGTCGTGGCCTGCCGCTCATCAACGGCGAACCGGACGAACCGGAACCGCGACCACGACAGCACTGCACAGAACACGTGGACCTTCCGGCCGGCGACGAACTCCTCGCCCCAGTCGATCGCCAGCACCTCGCCCGGTGACCACACCGCTGGACGCCGGCCACTCGTACGCGCCAGCCCAAGTCGCCAGGAGCGCTTCGCCTCAGCTACCAGACGCCGGAAGTTACGGTCCGACCCCGTGTATCCGGCAGCCCGCGCGGCAGGCAGCAACCGCTTCGCGCTGATCTTGCCAGCCGTCTTCTTCACATCTGCTGCGACCAAGTCGGCCACGCTCTCGTAGTTCTTACTCCGCCGCGCGTGCGGCGCCGGCGCCGCGCCGCTGCACAAAGCCTCGTGGGCATCGACAATCCGCTTCACGGTCTTATGGGTCGTACCGCAAATCGCGGCCGCTCCCCGGTAGGTGCCCACGTCTCGGTAGGCGGCAATCACGTCCATACGTTCCTTCGCGTTCTTCAATGGAAGCCCCTGCGTGGTGCTCGGTGTCTGGTTGGCACCGCCACCGTCACCACGCAGGACCCTCACCGTCGGCTACGACACGACACGAAGAGTGGAGACCTCTAACTGGCCACCAGCGGCGACCTCGACCTGGCCACCAGTGGGGACTTTTTCATGGCCACGGACAGGGCGGGGCGGTCTCGGCGGTGTTCGTGGAGCGGACAGGCAGCGAGGGCTCATCCCCGCGCGGGCGGGGCGGTCTCGAGGCGCTCGCCCGTCGAAAGCACTTGCGTGGGCTCATCCCCGCGCGGGCGGGGCGGTCGCATCCGGGTCTTGGGCCCATGCCTGGGCGCGGGGCTCATCCCCGCGCGGGCGGGGCGGTCATGGGTCACCGATTTACGAGGGCCGCTGCAAGGGGCTCATCCCCGCGCGGGCGGGGCGGTCGTTACAAGGCGCACCTATAGCCATAGGTGCTAGGGCTCATCCCCGCGCGGGCGGGGCGGTCCTGGAGTCCGAGGGCGCGGCGGACTCCGAGGAGGGCTCATCCCCGCGCGGGCGGGGCGGTCCCGGACGGGTGAGAGGTGTAGTGCGGTGGGTGGGGCTCATCCCCGCGCGGGCGGGGCGGTCTTTCACAGCGCCCACACCTCCCGCGTGCGCCCGGGCTCATCCCCGCGCGGGCGGGGCGGTCACCAGCCAGGCGCGTGTCCGCGTTGGGCGGTGGGGCTCATCCCCGCGCGGGCGGGGCGGTCCGCACGTGATCTGTGCGGACCAGCGGGCCTCGGGGCTCATCCCCGCGCGGGCGGGGCGGTCTCGTCGCTGCCGTACTCGCGGGAGAAGTGGTCGGGCTCATCCCCGCGCGGGCGGGGCGGTCACCTCCTTGGCGATCTCGCGCAGGTCGGCATAGGGCTCATCCCCGCGCGGGCGGGGCGGTCGGACTTCCTGCGCCCGATCATGCCCAGCCGCGGGGCTCATCCCCGCGCGGGCGGGGCGGTCGCCGAACCCCGACGCCGCGCGCTGCCGGACCAGGGCTCATCCCCGCGCGGGCGGGGCGGTCTTCAGCGGCTGGTCGAGCCGGTCGGCTAGCAGGGGCTCATCCCCGCGCGGGCGGGGCGGTCTGTCCGAACTTGCAAGCAGATTCGTGAGCATTGGGCTCATCCCCGCGCGGGCGGGGCGGTCGACGAGGACCTCGTCGGCAAGACCCGGGATGAGGGCTCATCCCCGCGCGGGCGGGGCGGTCGCCGTGCAGCAGGCCGCGAAGAAGCGTGCACAGGGCTCATCCCCGCGCGGGCGGGGCGGTCAAATGAGCGACTCATAGCGGGCGAGCGCCTGAGGGCTCATCCCCGCGCGGGCGGGGCGGTCGCATTCCCACCACGCGACTGGGTCAAGGGCGCGGGCTCATCCCCGCGCGGGCGGGGCGGTCCGGCCGTGTGGCGCTCCGGCATCACCGAGCGCGGGCTCATCCCCGCGCGGGCGGGGCGGTCGCGAGCACGGGGCTGGATGCCCAACAGCTCGGGGGCTCATCCCCGCGCGGGCGGGGCGGTCCCGGACGGGTGAGAGGTGTAGTGCGGTGGGTGGGGCTCATCCCCGCGCGGGCGGGGCGGTCTCCTTGGCGCGGTGCAGCTTCAGCCGCAGCACGGGCTCATCCCCGCGCGGGCGGGGCGGTCGGACCGGCCGCCGCGTAACTCCGCGATGAACGGGGCTCATCCCCGCGCGGGCGGGGCGGTCATCAGATCTTCACGGGTCACCGTCAGTAGGTCGGGCTCATCCCCGCGCGGGCGGGGCGGTCGTACTTCATCCAGGTCGGAAAGACCGGTGCCCGGGCTCATCCCCGCGCGGGCGGGGCGGTCGTGACGCTCTGCACGAGGTCCCGCAGCGCGCCGGGCTCATCCCCGCGCGGGCGGGGCGGTCCGGATCGCGCCGAGCGCCTGACCGGTGTTGGCGGGCTCATCCCCGCGCGGGCGGGGCGGTCTCCTTCTCGAGCCACGACTTCGGCACGAAGGGGGGCTCATCCCCGCGCGGGCGGGGCGGTCCCTGCCCTCTGAAATAAACATTACCCTAGTCAGGGCTCATCCCCGCGCGGGCGGGGCGGTCGGTGGTCTCGTCGGTCTCGGGGTCGTACTGCGGGGCTCATCCCCGCGCGGGCGGGGCGGTCAACGCCTGGCGAGACGGACGCCAGATGGCGCGGGGCTCATCCCCGCGCGGGCGGGGCGGTCGCGATCGTCTTGTAGCCCGACAGCGCGGTCAGGGGCTCATCCCCGCGCGGGCGGGGCGGTCGCGGCGAGCAGCACTTCCAGCACTCGGACGGCGGGCTCATCCCCGCGCGGGCGGGGCGGTCTGCCACCCTGACGACGTTGCGATCCGTGACCGGGGCTCATCCCCGCGCGGGCGGGGCGGTCACCGGCGCCGCTCCACGCGCATCGTTGAGACTGGGCTCATCCCCGCGCGGGCGGGGCGGTCACATCATCAAGGGTCTGGGATGCCTCGCGGAAGGGCTCATCCCCGCGCGGGCGGGGCGGTCCCGCCGCCCGCATCGACCTGAGCCCCGAGCAGGGGCTCATCCCCGCGCGGGCGGGGCGGTCCCCACCCACCCGGCGCCGCCACCGAAGTAGCGGGGCTCATCCCCGCGCGGGCGGGGCGGTCACATCCGAGAGCAGATGCGGGCCGCGAAAGAAGGGCTCATCCCCGCGCGGGCGGGGCGGTCAAAGCGGCGTTGTCCTCGTTGTGTCCGAAGTCGGGCTCATCCCCGCGCGGGCGGGGCGGTCCATTGACGGCCTCCTCGTGCGGGGAAGTAGGTGGGCTCATCCCCGCGCGGGCGGGGCGGTCCCGGAAAGGGCGGCACCCCCCGCCTGAGCGCAGGGCTCATCCCCGCGCGGGCGGGGCGGTCAACCTCGGGAACAACGCCGCGAGGCCGTGGTGGGGCTCATCCCCGCGCGGGCGGGGCGGTCCGGTCTCGCTTGGTTCCGTTCGCGCGGCGCGGGGGCTCATCCCCGCGCGGGCGGGGCGGTCCGCAAGCACGTCTTCTCGGCCATGCCTTGGAAGGGCTCATCCCCGCGCGGGCGGGGCGGTCGGCGTCATCGCTCAGGTGGACCGGGGCGCGTCGGGCTCATCCCCGCGCGGGCGGGGCGGTCGGTCACGTCGAGACGCTGGTAGGGGTAGGGGCGGGCTCATCCCCGCGCGGGCGGGGCGGTCCCGAGGCTCGCCGCGGGGGTCGAGGTGGAGACGGGCTCATCCCCGCGCGGGCGGGGCGGTCGCGTTCAGCTCGGGGAACTTGGCGTTCGGGTCGGGCTCATCCCCGCGCGGGCGGGGCGGTCGCCCACTGGTGGGCGATGGATCGGTAGCCAGAGGGCTCATCCCCGCGCGGGCGGGGCGGTCTGCCCACCAGTGCCGAGGTCTTGCTGGACGCGGGGCTCATCCCCGCGCGGGCGGGGCGGTCTCCAGGTCTCCGAGATAGCCCGAATGTTCGGCGGGCTCATCCCCGCGCGGGCGGGGCGGTCATCATCATCGACGACGCGGGCGGGATACTCACGGGCTCATCCCCGCGCGGGCGGGGCGGTCGACACAAGGCACACTGAGCACGTCCCAAATCAGGGCTCATCCCCGCGCGGGCGGGGCGGTCCCGTCCGGGCCGATTGCGTTGGGGCCGAAGGAGGGCTCATCCCCGCGCGGGCGGGGCGGTCTTCGCGCCGTCGCTGACAGCCGACCAGGCGCCGGGCTCATCCCCGCGCGGGCGGGGCGGTCGCCCGCTCCGGCGGCGTCGCCGGCGTGAAACGGGGCTCATCCCCGCGCGGGCGGGGCGGTCTGCTGCCTCGATCAGGCCGATGACGGCGGCGGGGGCTCATCCCCGCGCGGGCGGGGCGGTCGCCTTCGCCGGCCAGCCGAGCACGACCGCAACGGGCTCATCCCCGCGCGGGCGGGGCGGTCAGCAGCATCAGCACGGACCCGCGCATCCCGACGGGCTCATCCCCGCGCGGGCGGGGCGGTCAGGTTGGCGGCGACAAGGCGTCGAAGACGTGGGGGCTCATCCCCGCGCGGGCGGGGCGGTCGCCTGGGCCGTCCGCAGTTCGACATCGATCTTGGGCTCATCCCCGCGCGGGCGGGGCGGTCCTGACTTGCATAGACCTACTGACTAGGGTAATGGGCTCATCCCCGCGCGGGCGGGGCGGTCTGCGTAAGCGTTAAGGCTCATCGTGAACCGCCGGGCTCATCCCCGCGCGGGCGGGGCGGTCCCTGGAGTCCGAGGGCGCGGCGGACTCTGAGGAGGGCTCATCCCCGCGCGGGCGGGGCGGTCGAGGCGATCACGGCCGCCCAGCGCCGCGCGATGGGCTCATCCCCGCGCGGGCGGGGCGGTCCCCTGCTCGTCGGCATACGGCGAGGCGGCGACGGGCTCATCCCCGCGCGGGCGGGGCGGTCATCGTGCGGCCCTCGATCACGCCGGATACTGAGGGCTCATCCCCGCGCGGGCGGGGCGGTCGAAGGCGATCACCCTCGGGGCGCGCAGCGTCGAGGGCTCATCCCCGCGCGGGCGGGGCGGTCCATCCGATCGGGGATGCAATACATGGCGCCCGGGGCTCATCCCCGCGCGGGCGGGGCGGTCATCTGGGGTGACGTAGGGGCCGATGACGTTCGGGGCTCATCCCCGCGCGGGCGGGGCGGTCGTGGTCCCGGCCTTCATGCTCGCGTTGACCGGGGGCTCATCCCCGCGCGGGCGGGGCGGTCACGCTGACCGCGCATGCGTCGATGCCGGGCGTGGGCTCATCCCCGCGCGGGCGGGGCGGTCACATGCTGACCAGGGCTAATAGTGCCACAGTCCAGGTTTCAGCATCACTTTCTGCTGCGACGGTACCTGCTCGCGTTGCTCCAACCTGAGCGCATCCCTGAGTACCGAGCCGAAGGAGCGCTTGGTCGCCGGATCAGTTGCACGCCATCGAAATCCACTGGCTCCCAGTCATGACGATGAACGCGGAAATAGAGGCGCTGCTCACCTCTGGCGGATTCGATCATGATGGCCCGCCCGTCCTTGCATAGCTCGACGACCCGCTCCCACAGTTCGTCGCGAACACGGCGGGTCAGGTGCCCGACATACACGCCTGGTGAGATCTCCAGGAGCCAGCGGGTCAAATGGCCGCGCAGACCGGCAGGCACGGCCGTGACGACGAGGACTACCACGGAGCTTCTTCGGAGTGATTTTGGCCGCCAACCACGCGGTCGCCCTTGCGATCCCATAGGTAGATGACGTCCCAGTCGGGGGCATCCTCGATCGCATCGGTCTCAGAGTCGGTGAGGAGGCGTCGTACGTCGCGGGCGCAGCGGGCAAGCAGATCGCGTTCGACAATGAGATCACGGACGAGTCGGCGGGTTTCCGACGGTATGTCGTCCAAGTCGTGCTCCCCGGCGACCTTGAAGGCGGCAGGAATCGCAACCTCTGCCTTGTAGAGGTCCGCAACATCGAAGACGAACGAACGTGCGTGACCGGTATGGACGAATCCGAGCCCAGCCGCGCACCCAAGAGCAACGATGACGGCGTGGCACACGCCATACAAGCTGGTCGTGGCCGCCGACAAAGCCATGTTGACGGGGTCGGACCCAGCGAAGTCGTCCGGACGATAATCACGCCGCTTCCACTCGACACCGTACTCCTGGGCCGCATCTTTATATGCCTGGCGCACGCGGGCTCCCTCACGCCCGCGAAGCTGCTGCATCGTCAATCCTGAGACGTCCTCACCCGGGAAGCGCATTGCGTACATGTCGCGGGCGACCCTCAGGCGCGAACTTTGATTGCTGACCAGCGTCGCTTGCGCCTCCAGTAGTCGCGACGAATTCGTCAAAGTTCGGCCGTGTGCGTAATAGCGCACGCCCTGCTCACCGACCCAGACGCACGTTGCACCGCTTTCGGCCATCAGGACCATCGCCTGATGTGTGACATTGGTGCCCGGACCGAGCAGGAGAGCGCCAATGGTCGCCGCAGGCACATGCACGACTCCGCGCTCGTCCGTCACGGTCAGTGCGTTTGAGTCCCGATGGAGGACGCATCGCTCGACATATAGAAAGCTGAGCCGGTCCTGAGCACGCTGCAGCTGCGAGATGCCGACCGGGGGCGGTCCCGGGATGGGTTTCATCGCGGCGGTGGCGCCAAGGTCATCAAACCGCACCCATACGCCTTGGCCCGACCCATGCCGAGAGTAAGCGCCGACCTCAGGGCCTCGGGGTCCGTTACTGTCAATACCCCCTTGAATGTTGCTCTCGTCAACGACACCGATGCCCGACGGCCAGCTTCTGAGGGATCCTGGCGTCCAAATGAGGCCGTATGCCGCTCGCGCACTTCCGTCTCAACGCCGAAGTTGTCGTCGGCCGGCAGGGAGAACCCCCAGGTATGGGAGTGCTTCGCCAACCACGCTTGTTGCTGACCTACCGTCAAGTGGGGAGAAACCTTGCCGCGGCGCGTTACCGACGCGCTGTCCCTGGCAAGCACACGCACTGGATTGGCCGTAAGTCGATAGGACCACGATTGGCCATCGTCGATGTTCGCCAAGAAAGCCGCGTAATTCGTTGTGTCCCAACTGATTTGCGTTGGCCAACCGGCTTGCTCCAATAGGCCGGTGAAGTCGGGTCGCGAGGGAGAGACCACATAGAGCTGCAAGTCGTGGCTTGCGTAGTTGTCAAGCCTCCAGAGCACACGGCCGGCAGGATTGGAGCTTGATTCGGGGTGATGGGACCCCATAACGGCTGCGTGCATCGCCTGGGGGGAGCCGACGAGGCGCCGTGCGTCTCGGCGGGTGGGATTCAAACGAAGGCGCGAAAGGTACATCAGGAGCTTCCCTCTGACGACACGACGAGAGCCGCCGCGAAGAAGTCCGGGTCGTCAGACGATTGCCTACTCAAGTCGTTGTCCTTCTGCACTTCGAAACGGATTACGTCCCGCCAGCCGTACTTTCGTCGGACCGGATCAAAGCTCACCGGTACATCCCGGCTGGTGTAGGTGTCCCCGCGGCTATCCGGATCGGTGACGGCCTGACGGTCTATGGCGACGGGAAGCGACACCGTGCGCCCGAGGCCCCGCATGTGCTGCTTGCTGGCGAGCCAAGGGTGCTCAATCAGGGTTTCTAGAAGGTCGCCCTCGTGCAGGGCAATTCGCTTTTCTTCGTCCCGCCACGCAATGAGACGCCAGTGCGGTGGACATGAGCGTCGGCCGAGATACAGCGGAAAGGTCGGCCTCAGCAGCGCCTCCACGATCCCCGCGAGGAGCTCGGGATCACCCTCGATACCGGCGAGGAACACGGCATCGCTGAGGTAGAAGCGCTCCGACAGCGGCATGACTGCGCCATCCGTCAGTCGAATGGCCGTCTGGAAGTCGCGAAGGAGGCCACCTGGCTGGTCGGTTCGGACGCCAAAACGCAATTGCAGCAGGTCCTCGATCGGGTCGGTGCGGCGACGACCCTGCGCAGCCGCGATCATGCCGAGTACCCCGCTCTTGGTTGGCTCGGAGCGCGTCTCCCGCCGAGTGAAACGGCTGGAGTCACCCCATGCCTGCAGCGGGCCCGCCAGGCGGAGGAGCAGCGTGCTCATGAGCCCGCTGAGTCCAAGCTCGCGCGCACGGTATCGCCAACCGCATGCACAAGCGTGGCGAGAGGCATCGATGAGGCGATGGTGTCCATGGCTTCAGTTCGATCGCCCTTGCGCGCCAAGAACGATGCGCTCGGCGCACCCAGGAATGCTGCGACGTCCTGGTACTCCTTGGCCAAGCGCTCAGCGGACCCGCGGACGAACCCGCCTCCGCTGACTACCGGCTCCTCGAATGCCCCCACCAGACTGACCGGCTGGTCTTCCCGAACACAAACAAGCACCGCATCGGGAACGGTCCGGTTGGCGAACGTGTTTTGCTTGCCGGTTGGCATACTCGTCGCGAAGCTGTCAACGAATGCCTCGACTGCTCGCACCGTTGCCGCTGCGTCTCCGAGGTTTGCCAAGAGTCCCTCGACGTCGACCGTCGCAAAGCGGTAGAGCGTTGAAGAGGAAAACTCGATGGTTCCGATCATTCCGGCACCCGTCTCCTCCTCGACCTTCTGATCGTCCACCGCGGTGTAGTAGTCCTGTTCGGGTGTGACCGCGTGGGTTGAGAGTGCGTGCGCGACTTGGACGGCAGCATCGACGTTGAGATCCGCGGCGTCAGCAACCATTCGACCGAATAGGGCAACGTCGATTCCGTGTTCCTGGTCCGCTGCCTCGGCGGCCTCACGCTTCGTCACCTTCTCCCCGGCGGAAAGAGCAAGGGCAGCAAGGCGGTCGAGTTGCCTGTTGCTCCAGAAGACGAGGTATTGCGTGGTGCCGAGGTGTGTGCGGCTGGGCTCACCAGCGTCGATCGCTTTCTGTTGCGTCTTCGACTTCTTCTCATCGACGCTCATGCCCAAGGCCTTGATGATCGTCGTGGCTTTCTGCGCGGCCACCTCGCTCGTGACCGACTCGTCTTTGGCCTGCATCCGGTCAACGAGCAGTTCGAGCGCACGCTTAGTTCGGACACCCAGTTCGGAGGCGTCGAGCTTGGCCTTGTACGACTTCCGGACAGCGCGCTTCCACGCCTGGCTGCTCACTCGGGCGCGCGTGACGCCGCCATACGTCGCGGTCTTGGGGCTGCCGGTGTCGTCGCGATTGAGGTTGCTCGGGGGAACGGACTGAAGGATGTGAATGTCAACGAACATTTGCGTTCTCACTTTCGGCGGAGGTGATTTGTTGAGGCGAGAAGTTGTGGAAGCTTCTGCCCCAGCGGAGGCGCACGATGCGCATCCCGTCGGGCTGCTGAGCGCGATAGAGATCTTGTGCGAGCAGGCCGTAGTCCAGCGCGATATCGGAACTTCGCAGCAGAGTGATCAACCCGCGAAGGTGGCGCACCAACTGGTTATATGACGAAGCCTTGGCACAGGTATGGAAGCGCGCGATGATCGCAGCGTCCGTCGGATCGTCTGGCTTCTGCGTGATCGCGACCTCACGGACCGCTTGACCTACGCGCTTCTTGGGCTTGTGAGCCGGACCTTTGGCCGACTGCGCATGGATCGCGTAGAGGACAAGTGCACTGTGGACGGCTCGTTCTACGGCATTCGGCGTGTCGGCAGCGCCTTGGAGTTCGCCGGGAATCGACGACAGCGTGAGGTTCCAAGCGCGCACATCACTGACTGGATCGGCCGTATCGAGCTGGCGCAACTGGGCCAGGTTGGCGCGCGCTCGGGCGCTAAAGCCGGGATGCTCAGAAGTCGCTCCTGCATATAGCTCCTGCACTCGCGTCGCGACGATCGTGCCGACCTGGCGCTCAGGAGACTGTCTGGGCGTGTCCGTCATGGTCATCACCAGTCCTCTCAGGTGTTTGTTGATTGGCTAACTCGGTCAGGTTTTTTCGCAGATAGGACCGGAACCAGAGGTCAGCCAGCGCCGCGTCGAGGTGCTTACCGTTCACTTTGCGACCGATGAGGGCGTCATCGCCGGCGTCGCGAAGGAGGTCATCACCGATGGAACTGATCTCCCTGGCTACCGTCCGACGCCATTGCGCTTGTGCTACAGCAAGATCAGAGGATGAACGGAGACCCCCGAGCCAGGTCGGGTAACTCAAATCCAGGCGCGCGAAGCCAGCCAATCGTGCGCCCTCACGGGGTCCGCTGGCCTCACGACCTCCCGCCTCGGCAAGGTTTGCTGCGAAGCGACCCAGTTGTTGAACGGCGGCGACGGCCTCTTCAGCCGCCGTCAGGACCAAGCCGGCGAGACGCTCGTCGTGCAGCACGGCTGGCCGCAAGCGGAGTTCGTCGTCATAGATGGAGAGGATCATCGAATCTTGCGTGCCGTAGGACATTCCGACCGCTCTCAGACTGATCGGGGTATCTCGGTCAATTTTCTTGCGTCCCGTCAGTTGCTGGATCCACGCGATGACGCCAGGTTTCAGCGCAACGGGCGCTTCACTTCGGACAGAGCCGTTCTGAACACCGAATGCCAGCAGGCCCTCCAGTCCGCGCCACATTTTCCGCGTCACGTCGTGTTGAACCGGCATATACGTCGGCACACCATTGGTCTTCTCCTGATTCGCGCTGCGCCTCCAGGCGGTCATGGTCTCCAGATCGTGGAGATTCCGCGCATGAATCGGATCGCCATTGGTAATTAGCACATCGGTGACAACCGAGCCGTCATGATGCAGGAGTATGCGTCGGCTCGGCCAGGTCATCACGTCGGCGATCCCTCGCGGGGCCGAATGGGCAGCTTCAATCCCCGGGCCGAGGGGAGCGCGCTCCCAAACGGGGCGGTCCGCCTCGTAGTCCTCCTCCGGGGGCAGGACAAGATTGAGGAGCAGGGTCTCTCGCAGAGTCCCTCCCTCAAACACTACGAGCCCGAGTCGGCCAGATAGACCAGTGCCGATTGGGTAGCCCTTGCCGCCTTTGACCCGCTCGTCCCCGTGCGCTCCCGTCTTGATGCCGGAGACGTCGAATTGCTGGGAGTGGACAACCCATCGCGCCGCCTCCGCATACGACAGGGAACGGACCGCCTCACCGGCTCGGGTTGTGAAGTATGGGCTCCCGGCGGGAACCTCGGCGATGAGCTTCACCAGTCCGGAGGTTTTGCTTGCGGCCAGCCCTGCTACCTGCATGAAGGGTGTCTCGGGATGCAATAGGTCGAAGCGGTCTGCATGCTCTTTCAGGTACGCCTCGATATCGGCGATAGGCAGACTCTCCGCGTCCCAGAGGCTTGCCCAGCGCTCGTGCGGGTAGTCAAAGCTTTCGGGGAGCGCACGGCGCAGGATAACGAGCAAAAGCCGGAGGATGGCGACATCCTGCGTCGGGATCTCGCCAGCGAGGGCCTGAACCTCGCTCGCGCGGCGAAAGACATCGTGAAGTGAGATCTCTTCGGTGCCGCCCGCGGTGCGTACGGCAATCCAGGGTTGCGTGCGTAAGTCGTATGTCGCTGCGTGCCTCATGGCGTTGCCTCTCGTGTTGTGACGAGCCCTAAATCCCGGTCATAGCGCAAGTGCCACCCGGCCACGCTGGCCTCCAGGTTGTCGTCGAGTGGGAGGATCAACTGCTTCTCCAGCAGCGGTGAACGCTGCCACCCGACGAAGTCGCGTCCCAATGCCTCGAGCTCGCTGATGACTCGGTCGATGAGCCAGGGAGTCGTCATCGCTTGGGGCAGACGAATCGTGGAGTTTGCCGCAGTGAGTGCCAAGTCGTCCGGGGGTGCGCTCAGCAAGACATGCCCAAGGTTGGCATGCGGAAATGGCGTGCCGAAAGGCAGGAGGCGGGTGGTTCCCTGCGTCTGCTGGACAACAATCACTTCAAGGCCGTCCTCGCTGTCGCGCACTTGGGCGTGACCAACCGTCTTTTCGTCGTTCTCGGAGTCACCAGCACGCCCAGCGAGCCACTCCATCAAGACATCCGAGGCGCGTGGCCCGCCGAGGAGGAATGTCTTGGCCCGGCGCGTCTGCTGATCCCGTCTGGTGGCCGCGTCGCTTTCCGCCCTCTCCCACTCTCGCCTCCAACCCGGCACGGGGGGCATATCCGGGTCGTATGCAGCCCCAACCAGAACTGGCACATCGTCCGGCAGGCAGATGTCGATGCCCGCGAGGTGGGGTGCTAATACGGCTGCGGCCCGCAGGAGGCGACTCTCGCCATACACCGCCCCGCTCCCCGGGTCGAGTTCGGGCGGGTCGGTGTACTTCGGGTCAGGGGAACCCATGACAAGTAACCGGGGACGTCGCGAATTCGCCGGGCGATCAACTTCCCCGTCTCCGCGCCGATGACGATGGAGGCGTCCAGCGCGCTGCAAGAGAAGGTCGAGAGGAGCCAAATCCGTGACCATGAGGTCAGCGTCGATGTCGAGGGATTGCTCAAGAACCTGGGTGCCGACGACCGCCAAACCCCACGGTCTCTCGCGGCCGGGGCGTGGCGGCCCGAGTTGGTCACGCAGGCTTCGTTCCCTGTCTGCTCGATCACTGGCCAGGAACCGACTGTGGATCAAGGTGACGCGATCGCCGAGGGCGGCTTCGAGCGACGAATAGGTTTCTTGAGCTGCGGCCACGGTATTACGCACGACGACGACGACCGATCCCGCCTCAACGGCGTCCGTCACTGTCCTGATCAGGCAATCCTGCTGCAACCTCTCGATCCGTAGCTGGCGACGCTCGCCATCCCAGGGGACGGCACGGACTTCGGTGTGGTCGTTCTGCACGGTGATCTGTGGGTAGCCCGGGGCGTCAAGTTGGCGGGGAACCCCACGCTGTCGTCCTTTGGCGTATGCCGCCACGAGTTCTCGGCGCTGTGCAGGCGGCAGGGTTGCGGAGAGCAGGATCACCGGCGTGCCGAAGGCACCCAGCCACTCAAGGACGCGGACGAGGTAGGTCCGCATGTAATCGTCAGCGGCATGCACCTCATCGACAATTACCACCTTGCCGGCGAGGCCCAGGTGTCGCAGGGCGACGAATCGTGATTTCAACCCGCCAAAGAGCGCCTGGTCGATCGTGCCCACGACGATATTGGCCAGGACTCCCCGACGCCGACCGTTGAGCCAACTCGACACGATGGCTGCCTCCCGGACGTCATCGAGATCGCCGAATTCGCGCTCGGCGGCATTGATCCCGATGATGCGCGCACCGGGCCCGATGCCTCGGTAGCTCTCGTTCAGGCGGGCCTTGCCGTGCGCTAGGAAGATGGTGGAAGGGTCGGTCGTGTCGAGATGCCCGGTCCATGCATGAACGCGCTCGAACATGGCATCCGAGGTCGCCATAGTCGGGAGAGCGACAAAGACCCCGCCGCATCCGAAACGCGCAGCGAGTACCTCCGCGGCGAGCAAGGCGGCCTCGGTCTTACCGGAGCCCGTCGGTGATTCGATGAGCAGCAGGGAGGGTTCGGTGACTTCGCGGGCGATTCGAACGGCTTCGACCTGAACTGCGGTTGGGGTGGCTCCCACCTCGGGAAAGCGTCGCCGCATGAGGGCTTCGGCGTTCGCGTCATCGATGCGAAGCCGCAGAGGGCTGCGTAGGTCGTGGCCAATGCGTGCACGACGTGCTCGCTCTGGTGATGGGGTCGCATCCTGATGTGGAAAGCGCATGTCATCACTCGCCAGCCAGTCTGCTACGACAATGACGGCGCTCACTAGGACCTGGGCCTCGGGCGAGAGTGGCACGGTCGACCACTGAGCGAAACGGGCTTCGGCGCCGGTGATGGTTGCCAAAACCGTGAGGAGTTCATCCTGGACGGCGCCCCAAGCAGGCACGTCGGCGCCGGTCCACTCTCGCCGGAGTCGAAGATCCTCTAGTTCTCCCCACGTCGGCGGAACTCCGTGGTGCATCCCGACAGGCAGAGCGTAGGTCCTAGCAATGTCTCGGTGTAGGCCATGGCGCCGCTCAAGCCAGTCCGTGACGAAGGCTTGACCAATCCGGCAATGAGGTGGCAACTTGATTCCCCCCCCGACGGCATACGGAGGACAGGTCAAGCCGTGGCGCGCCATACGGTCCAAGAGATCGTCGTAGCCGCGCGTCATACGCGCTTTCACGGCGAAGCCGGGGCTGGCCTTGCCAATGTCGTGGACTCCGGCGAGCCAGGTCACGAGCAGACGACCATCGAGGTCCCCGTTCGGAAGGCCACGACTGATCACCCTTCGGACGTTTGGGGCGAGCCATTGGTCCCAGAGCAACGCGGCGACGGCGGCCGAATCTGTTAAGTGACGGGTGAGCGGCATCCAGGTGCCCGCATCCTTATTCGTTTTCGCCCAGACGGAGTCCGCAGCCTCGGAGAAGGACGGAGTGGGCGCGGCCACGGCGCGAGCTTGCGGCAACTCCGGAACCGGTCGGCTCGGGGGAGTCTGGGCGGTGTCGAAGTGCACCGAGGCCAGGCGTCGCTGCGACACGTCGAGAAACTCGACGACATCCGGGGCTACGTAGAGGGCCCGGGCCTGATCACTTCTCCTCGTGACGATTCCAGCATCCGCAAGTTCGCGGAAAGCAGCATTCGCGGGAACTGGCCCGATCCCGAGCAAGCGTTCGGCCGTCTCGGTCGTCATGGCAGGTGCCTGGGTGATGGTGTCGAGAATGCGAAGCACGGCCGCGTCGCCGCGGGGTTTAGCTCGCTTGCCCTCGGACTGTCGGAGTTGTGTGAGGCGCCTGTCCCACTCGTCCCGCAGGGTCGCCACGTCGGAGGCGATTTCTTGGGCCTGGTGCGCCGCGTCGACTGTTGCTCGGAGGAAGACGTCGAGCCACCCGTTCACGGCGCGATCTGCCTCGAATGAGGTAGGTGGGCCCTCGAACCGAAAGCGTTCCAGCCCGGCCATGTATTCGTCCGTGCGCGTCAGCAGGACGAGCGAGATGGGCAAGGGCACCGCCTGGTGCCGACCGCGCCGCGCGTGAGTTGCCTGGATGAGCGCCCTGCCGACACGTCCGTTGCCGTCGGCAAAGGGGTGAATCGTCTCGAACTGTGCGTGCAGGATGCCTGCCTGAACGAGGGGAGACATAGCGCGTGATTCGGCAAATGCAAGAAGGTCGACCAGGAGTCGTTCGACCTGTTCCGGCGGTGGGGGTACGAAGACTGCCGTCAGGGGGTTGTGGGACGAGCCGCCGATCCAGTTCTGCGCCGTTCGTATGCCGTGCAGGCGCGGCCGGTCGGGGAATAGGGCCGATTGCGCGGCAACCAAGTCTGAGACCCGAAGAGTTGGCTCCTCCGTCCATCGGCGGGCCATCTCACGAATTACGAGGAGGTTGTTGGCCACCGAGCGTGCCGAATCGCTGACTCCACGAATGTCTTCGTCAAGCGCTAGTCCGGCCAGAGCAATCTGCTGAGCGCCGGGGACGATGCCTTCTATCCATGAACTCGCCACCGCTTCGCAGCCGCGCAGGAGGGGTGATATTCCCGCGATGGGGGCATTGAGGGACTCGTCCATGCGGGCAACGGCGCCCTCGGCCTCGCGGAGCAGTGACTCGTTGTCAGAGGTCAGTGCAAAGCTCAGATCATGCAGTCGGTGAGGGATGTATGCGCCGTAGACGCCCGAAGCTCGGGCGGCACGCGTGCCGCCCGAGCCCGGCCAGAATCCCCCCTGGTAGGTCCCCATGTTGCACCTCCTAACCGCACGTCAGCGAGTAGATGTCTGCAAACTAGTGGACTCCGATACCGGATGTCAATGGTAAACGTTCTCGTAACAGTCTAGCTAACAGGTTGAGTCATAAGTCCCCGCAGGGGCGGGGCGAGTGACCAGCTGGTTGGACAACAGGCCAGCCAACAGTGGCTCATCCCCTCGGAATGGCGGGGCAAGTCGAATGGGCCATGCGATGAGGCTAGCCCGCAGGGGTGGCTTCATGCCGCGCCTCCGAGGGTCTCAATTTTCGCCCACCGACTACCCGCAAAAACAGTTAGTGAGTAATCTTTTCTGCATGGATAAGCCGACGGGCTACCTGCCACGCATCCTGGATGCCCGTTTGGTAGAGGCGATGGCGTCGGCACCGGTGGTGCTACTCGATGGTCCGCGCGGTGTCGGGAAGACCACAACGGCTGCTCGAGTCTCCCGAACCGTCGTGATGCTTCCCCGGGACATGGACCAGCTGCACTACGACCCGGAGGCCTATCTACGCCAGCTGGAGCCTCCGGTCCTCCTCGATGAATGGCAGCTGGCCGGCTTAGAACTACTTTGGGCGATCAAGCGCATCGTCGACGCCGATCCGTCACCCGGGCGCTTCATCCTGGCCGGAAGCGTCGAGCCTGCGGCACACGGCCCGACCTACCCGCTGACCGGTCGCGCGGTTCGGCTCGTGATGCGCCCCATGACAGCCGCCGAATTGAACGGCACGGGAGACCTGTCCAGTCCGCTGTCCGCTCTGCTCGCAGGCCAAGCACCAGCCCTGGGATCTGGGGCTGATGAGCAATTCACCATTGACCAGGTCTCCACATCGGGCTTTCCGGCCGCCCGCGCAATGCCCGAGCCAGCGGTCTTCCTTGAGGCCTATGCCAGCCTCGTGGCGCAGCGCGCCGGTGAGGAGGGGCGGGACGCCAGCCGGCTGCTCCGCACCCTGCGGGTGCTAGCCACGCTCACTGGTCAGGCGGTGCCCGATCAGCGCATCTGGGAAGCGGCGGACGTCAACAAAGTGACTCTCAAGGCCTATGACGACCTCTTGGAACGGGTCCACCTCAGTGTCCCATTGCCGGCATTCGAGAGCAATCGGCTCAAGCGACTGACGAGCTATCCCAAGCGATTCCTGGCCGACACGGCCATGGCGCTGACCCTGGCCGGACTCGATGTCACGCAACTGGCCAGCGATCCACGACTGGCGGGCCGCTATCTCGAGTCCTATGTGGTGCAGCAGCTGCGTCCCCATGTCGACATGGCGCGCGCCCACCTCATGCACCTGCGCTCCAGCGCGGGCGAGAACGAGGTCGATGCCGTCGTGGAGACCAGGCACGGAGTCGTGGGGGTCGAGATCAAGCTCGCGCGGCGGGTTCGGAGTGAGGACGCGAAGCCGCTTGCGTGGCTCCGGGACTCCCTTGGAGAGCGTTTCCTTCAGGGCGTGGTCTTTCACACCGGCACAGATGTGTATTCCGTGTCGGACCGCGTGTATGCCGTCCCCCTAGGCCATGTCACCCGGTAACCACGCGGGAGCGCCGTAGGTGGCTTTGGGTCGTCGCCTCGCGATCGGCGTCCTCGCGTCAGTTCTCGGAGCCAGAGGTGTGGTCGTCTTCTAGGCTGTACCGCCAGATGACGAAGTCATCGATCTGGATCCACGCGTCTGGGCCGACTCCCCACAGCCCGACGTAGATCAGCACGCGACGCAGATCGCCGGACGCGAAGGTGACCTCGTACTGGCTGTAGCTGGTGTCCTGGCAGTCGGGACTGACGGGAGCGGAACCCACGAGCTTGGTTTCGGCCAGGATCGGGCCGTCACCGTCGAGTTCGGCGGCGCCTCGCAGGTGAAGTAGCCGTCAGTCAGGGTGTCGGACAGACGCAGTCAGGCATAGACGGTGAACGTCTCACCGGGCTCCACGTCGTGGAAGCGGTTGATGGCGTTCCACCCGGTGCTGCCGCGCACCCAGGCGTTATTGGCACCCTCGCGGGCGAACCCCTTGCCGATGTCATAGCCCGCGCGAATCGGACCTGCTGAGACATCAGTCGGGCGCACGGTCGGCTCCGATCCGGGCCGGCGGGCTACAGGTATCGCCGCCTCGGAGCCGCGCGCACGCTCACGACCGGCCGATCGCGGCGAATCCTGTAGCCCACCGGCCCGGCCAGGCGCGCCGACGCACCCCGACCTCCGAGGCAGCCCGCCAGCGCCGTCGCTCAGGGCCAGGCCCGGGCAAGCCCGCGCTGCCCAAGCGTGCGGGAACCACGTAGATTGCTGCCACGTCATTACTCCTCGCGTGGCGCGTTGCCACGCGGGGGAAAGCACACCGCATACGGCCGGCCGCAGGGGGCGGGCCAGAGGGAGAGCACGAAGTATGTCCGAGCAGCCCCAGGACGCGGCCGTCCAGCCGCTCGCCCCGCCCATGGAGACCCTCACGCTCGAGGCGCCCCCGGCGGTCCTGGCGATCCCCACGACGTCCGCACCCAAGATGGCGCCGGCCGTGCCGGCCAGTGCGGTGCCGATGCTCGACCAGAAGGTCGACGGCTATCTCGATGCCCTGATGAAGTCCGAGACCAAGAGCCCGGAGTATGAAGCCAAGGCCACCGAGATGCGCACCATGGGTGACGACGACATCCGGCGCGCGGCCGAGTCGTCGAACCGCTTGCTGCAGAGCCCGGTCAAGGCGCTCCAGGAGGGCGGCCTCGCCAGCGGGTCCAAGGTCGGCAAGACGCTGCTGGAGCTGCGCCGCACCGTCGAGGAGCTCGACCCGAGCCAGGCGCAGGGCGCCAAGAAGGTGCTCGGAATGATTCCGTTCGGGGACAAGATCAGCGACTACTTCCGCAAGTACCAATCCGCGCAGAGCCACCTCAATGGCATCCTGCACAGCCTGCGCAACGGCCAGGACGAACTGCAGCGCGACAATGTCGCCCTCAACCTCGAGAAGCAGCAGCTCTGGGACTCGATGGGCCGGCTGAACCAATACGTCTATATCGCCGAGAAGCTCGACGCCAAGCTCGCGGCCCAGATCGCCACCCTCGACGCGACCGACCCGGAGAAGGCCAAGGCGCTGCGCGAGGATGTGCTGTTTTATGTCCGCCAGAAGCACCAGGACCTGCTGACCCAGCTCGCCGTCAGCATCCAGAACTACCTCGCCATCGACATCGTCATCAAGAACAACATCGAGCTGATCAAGGGTGTCGACCGCGCGACGACGACGACGATCAGCGCGCTGCGCACGGCCGTCATCGTCAGCCAGGCGTTGTCCAACCAGCAGCTCGTTCTCGACCAGATCACCGCCCTCAACACCACGACGAGCGGCCTCATCGAGCGCACCTCGGAAATGTTGAAGGACAACAGCATTCGCATCCAGGAGCAGGCGGCCAGCGCGACAATCGGCCTGCCGCAGCTGCAGCGCGCCTTCCAAAACATCTACGCCACCATGGACGCCATCGACACCTTCAAGGTGCAGGCGCTCGACAATATGGCCGCCACGATCGGGACCCTCGAAACCGAGGTCGCGAAGTCCCGCACCTACCTCGACCGCGTGCAGCGGCAGGACCAGCGGGTCATCTCCGGCAGCCTCGACATCGAGCGGCCGAACGCCTGACCGCGCACCCGCGCGGCCGGCTTCGACAAGGCTGACGACATATGGGAATCGGGGACTGGTTCGGTCTCGGGAAGAAGAAGGAGCCCGAGCCGATCATTGAGGTGCCCGCTGCCCCGACTAGTGAATCCCTCGCTGCCGCACTGGATTCCGTCGAAGCCATGGCCGCCGCGGGTCGCGTTCCGCCGATGGTCATGGCGCGGCTGAAGCGCGTGACGAATCTCGTCCGCGCGACCATCCCGCGCCTCGACAGCCTCGGTGGGGGGAGCGCCTCGGCATACAACGTGATGGCGACGGCGACCGACTACCTCCCCGGCGCGATCGGCGGCTACCTCCGGCTGCCGCGCGACTGGGCCGACACCCGCCCGGTCGATCGCGGCAAGACCTCGCTGCTGATCCTCATCGACCAACTCGACCTGCTCGGGGCGACGATGGACAAGGTCTATGACGCGATCAACCGCGCCGACGCCGAGGCGCTGGTCGTCCACGGCCGCTTCCTGCAGGAGAAGTTCGGGACTCCGGCCGGGGGTGAGCTCGGCCTGGGTGCCGGGGCGATCACGCCGCCCATGCCCGGTGCAGGAGGTATGCCGAGTGGCCCGCTCGCGCCCCCCGCACCGTCCGCGTCGCGCCCCGCGCCGCCCCCGCCCGGGGACGACTGGCTCATCCCAGACCACGACCCCGACACCGGCGACATCCCCCACCTGGCGGCGAATCCCACTGCCGCACAGTCGAACCCAAGCCAACCGCCACCGCTGACGCCTCCCACCGGAAGGGACGCCCGCTCATGACCACACCCGCCGACACCCTCGCAGGTGCCGTCGAGGCCCTCGTCACGGCCGCCACGACGGCCGGCCTGGACGGTGCTGCCGCGCGCGCCGAGGGCCTGGCCTTCGCTGCCGCCATCGCCGAATCCGCTCCGCTCGCCGCCGCCGACTGGGCACCCGCGGCCGGCCTCGACCCGAGCGACGCAGCAGCCGCAAATGTCGCCTTTTTCGAGGCCGCCTCGGGCGGGCGCAAGTGGCGCCAAGCGCCGACGGCGATCATCAGCGAACTGGTTGCGACCGGGTCGGCGGGGGCGCCGGCATACGCCCAAGCACTGGGGGATATCGCCAGCGCCGCGTGCCTGCTCGGCACCCCGACCCCTCGGGTCGCGGGCAATGCCGCGCTGGCCTCCGCCGCCCAGCTGAGCGCGCTGCCATTGCACCAGTCGATCCACCCGGTGGGCTCCCTGACCGGCGATCCCCGCATCCCCGCCGAACCCAGCAACCCAGGCCCCGAATCCGCGACGCCGCCCCCGCCCCCCGCCTCCCAGACGCCCGCCCGCCCCATGCCGCCAGCAACCGGCGCCGGCGTGGATCCGGTTCTGGGAGTGGGGAATCCGAATGACATCCCCAATCTGACCGAGCTTATGCTGGAGAACCAGCGCCGCGTCACGGAGCAACTGGCCGCGATGGAGCGCCTCCGCGGCGGCCCGATGCTGACGCCACCCGGTATGCCGACCTCCGGACCGATCCCGCCCAGCGGGCAGCCCATCCCGCCGGCCCCCGGCCTCCCGCCAGGCGCTGGCCTCCCCCCAGGCTTCCCGCCAGCCCCCGGCGACGCGAGCCAGACGGCCGCCCCAACCCAGACCCAGGGCGAGGCCCCAGCCACGCAGCCCGAGGCCCCTAAGGAGCCGGAGAAGTCCCTCGACGAACTCCTCGCCGAGCTCGACGACCTCATCGGCCTCGCCTCGGTCAAGCGCGAAATCCACCAGCAGGTCGCGATCCTCAAGGTCGAGAAGAAGCGCGCCGAGGCCGGCCTGCGGCAGGCGACGATCACCCGCCACCTGGTCTTCGTCGGCAACCCCGGCACCGGCAAGACCACCGTTGCGCGAATGGTCGCCGGCATCTACCGCGCGCTCGGCCTGCTCTCCAAGGGTCACCTCATCGAGGTCGACCGTGCCGAACTCGTCGCGGGTTATCTCGGCCAGACGGCGATCAAGACCAGCGAGGTCGTCGCCAAGGCCCTCGGCGGCGTGCTCTTCATCGACGAGGCTTATGGCCTCAATGGCGACCAGTACGGCCTCGAAGCCGTCAACACCCTGGTCAAGGAGATGGAGGACAACCGCAACGATCTCGTCGTCATCGTCGCGGGTTATCCCACGCCGATGATGGAATTCATCGCGCAGAATCCCGGCCTCGCCAGCCGCTTCAAGACGATGATCGAGTTCGCGGACTACACCGACGACGAGCTCCTCGCGATCATGAAAAGCCTTGCGGAGAAAGCGGATTACGACATCACCGCGGACGCCGAGGCGACGGTGCGCGACATCCTCGTCGCCACCCCGCGCGATTTCACCTTCGGCAATGGCCGCTTCGTGCGCAATCTGCTCGAAGAGGCCATCGGCCGCCACGCGTGGCGGCTGCGCGATGCCGCCGAGGTCAGCACCGAGGACCTGCGCAGCCTGCTCGCTGCGGACTTCCGCGAGAGCGACGAAAGCGCCGAGGTCGTCCCCTTCGACGAGCCCGCACCAAGCGCCGACGACGACGAAACCGGCACTCCCAACGATGACGTCGAAGCCGAGACCGAGATGACCGCCGAGGGCGCGCCGCCGCCCGCGGAGGACCAGAAAGAGGCAGGGGTATGACGCAGATCGCCACCCAGCCCGCCGCGCCGGCACCCCCGCAACAGGGGCTCGCCGGCGGGACGGCCGCCCAGCGCCGCGCCCTCGCGCGCCGGCACTACTTCACCGGCACACCAGGACGTATGCGGATCGCCTCCGCCGTCGCCGCCGCCCTCTGCGTCGCCTTCGCACTCGCCGGCTTCCTCGGTCTGCGCGGTGTCGACGGGGCCGTCGATCGGGCTAGCGCCAATACCGAACAGGTGGTGCGCGTCCGGGCGATCTATGCCGACCTACTCGCCGCCGACGCGGCCGTCACGAATGGCTTCCTCAAGGGCGGCCAGGAGAGCGCCGAGAACCGCAAGACCTATGACGACGCGATGCAGCGCGTCGCCACCAATATCGCCGCTGCCGCCAGCGCCCAGCCGGCCGATGGCAAGGCGCTCGCCGCCCTCAATGCCGAGGTTCAGGCATACGCCGGCAATGTCGACCGAGCCCGCACCTACAACCGCGAGGCGAAACCCGTTGGCGCGCAATACCTCCGGATCGCGGGCACGGAGTTGCGCGCCGAGGGACTGCCGATCGCCAATGCCATCGCCGAGGCCAACCAGACCCGCGCGGACCAGGAGTTGAAGCTCAGCGGCTACAGCGGGCTGGTCGTCGGCGTCGGCGTGCTCACGCTCGGCGTGCTCGCCGCGATCGCCATCTGGCTGGCGCGCCGCACCCACCGATATCTCAACGTCCCGCTCAGCGCCGCCCTGCTGCTCGTCGCGACGGCGCTCGCCATGTCGATCAGCCACATCGCGCAGGTGAGTTCGACGATGAACAAGGTCGCCGATGGTGACTACCGCGCCGCGGTGAGCCTGGCGCAGGCGCGCGCGGCGGCATACGACGCGAAGGCCAACGAGTCCTTGACCCTGATCGCCCGCGGCAGTGGCGCGGCCTACGAAAAGGCTTATGACGCCTCGGTCGCCCTCGCCTCGCAGCAACTCGACGACCTGCTGCAGGCGGACCCCGCGCAGAACAATCTGCGCCGGACGTTCGCGGCCTATACCGACACCCACCGAGCCATCCGCACCGCCGATGATGGTGGCGACTGGAACGAGGCCGTCGACCTCGCGACCACACCGGACACCGAAACCGCCTCCTCCAATGGCGCTTTCCGGGCCTTCTCCACCGCCGCCGATGGCGTGCTGGACTCCAAGCTCAAGAGCATCGTGGCCGCCTTCGACCGGATCGGCGGGGGGCTGCTGCCGCTGCTCGTCGGGCTCGGCGCGGCGCTCGCGGCACTGCTCGCCGGCCGAGCGATGTCGAAGCGGATCGAGGAGTTCCGATGAGCCGTATGCCGTCCGCCCGCCGCCGCTGGAGCAGCCCGGTGGCCCTCACGGTCACCTCCGCGCTGGCCGCCCTCGGCCTGGCCGGCTGCTCGGGCGGGTCCTATGACGACACCACCTGGCCTACCCGCTCCAGCGCCTCGGCGTCGACCTCCTCATCGTCCGCGACGACCACGGCGCCCGCCTGCGACAACGCGACCCAGTCCTACGATCCACTCGCCTCGCTCCCGGCCAAGGCCACCTCCTTGGGGGACAGCTTCATCGACTCCATCGTTGACCGGGGCTATCTGCGGGTCGGAGTCTCCGCCGACTCCTACCTCTTGGGGGCGAACAACCCGCTCACCGGGCAGATCGAGGGCTTCGACATCGATATCGCCAAGGCAATCGCCAAGCGCCTGCTCGGCGATGAGGACAAGATCCGCCTGATCGTCATCACGGCGGCCGATCGCATCCCCGCGCTCGAGGAGGGCCGGGTCGATCTCGTCGCCCGCAATATGACGATGACCTGTGACCGCTGGAATCAGATCGCCTTCTCTAGCGAGTACTACCACGCTGGGCAGAAGCTGCTCGTGACCCGAGAAGCGGCCGCAGCGAACCCCGACGCCGGCCCGAAAGATATGAAGGGCCAGCGCGTTTGCGCCCCCACCGGGACCACGAGCCTGGCCAAGCTCAAGGCCGTCAACGACGAGGTCGGCGGCATCGATATCGTCACCGCGGCCAATCACACCGGCTGCCTTGTGCTCTTTCAGCAGGGCAAGGCCGATGCCATCACCGGCGACGACACGGTGCTCGCCGGGCTCGCCGCGCAGGATGTATATGCCGAGGTCACCAGCGCCCCGGCCATCACCGATGAGCCCTATGGCCTCGGCATTGCTAAAGCGAATGTCGAGTTCGTGCGCTATGTCAACGCCGTCCTCGCCGACCTGCGCGCTGATGGGGAGTGGACCACGATCTATGACCGCTGGTTCGCCAGCAGCCTCGGCAAGGCCCCCAAGCCGCCCACCGCGGTCTACGGCCGCTCGTGAGTCTCGACCTCGGCATGACCGGCGCCCCCGGGAGCACCCCGCGTGCCCCCGGGCGCCTCGGCGTGCCCGTCAGCGCCGCCGAAGCGCTGCGCTACCTCACCGACCTCGGGATGTGGCTCGATGAGCGCCGCAAACAACTCGATGCCATCGACCAGGCCGCGCTGTCCGCGCCCGATCAGAGCGACCGCGAGGCCCTGACGCACGACATCACCGTGTCGATGGCGCTGTGGAAAGCCATCTCCGATCGCTACGAACTGCTGCGCGTCACCTTCGACTCCGGCCGCGTCGGGCCGGTGCAGGCCGAGCAATTGTCGACGCTGATTTGGGGTCGTCTCGATGTCGCACCCGGCGACGGGCGCGAGGCCACGCGGGCCCGGATGCCCAGCGGCGCCGAGAGCAATCTCGCCGTGTCATTGCCCGAGGCCTGCCGGCTTTCCGATGCGATGAGTTCCTCGCTGCGCGCCCGATTGGCCTTGGAGACAACGGGACTCGACGTCTCGATCCGGGTCAAGGGGATTCGCGAGAGCGTCGAGCGGATCCGCGATCAGGTGTCGATGATGCCGCTCGGCGCCACCCGCGACCGCACCCAGCGTGAGCTGATCGCGCTCGAGCAACGGCTCTTCGATGTCACCGAACGCGCAAAGCGCGGCGCCGATGTCGGAGGCTTCCTCGGGCCGCTGGAGGTCGAGGTCGCCGCCCGCGAGCGCGACCTGATCGTCGCCGCCTCTCGCCGTCACGAGAGCGAACGTGATGCCGCCCGCGCCCGCGAACTGATCACCGCCCTGGCCGCCCGCGGCGACGCCATCCGCGGCTTGCAGGCGCAATGCCTCGCCGCGGTGACGCCGGCGCCCAAACTCGCCGTCCCCGATGTCCGTGCGCTCGGGGCCGTGCCCGACGACCCGGACGCCATCGACGCGCTGCTCGCGCGCTTGGGCCTGGTCGGCAAGGCGCTGGATCAGGCGCACGAAACCTACGCCCGCGCCCTCGGCGAGCGCGACGAACTCCAGGGCCTGCTCGGCGCCCTGGACGCTCAGGTGACTGGCTCGCCCGCCGTGACCGCCGCCGAACGCGCCGACCTCAAACCGATGCGCGACCAACTCGCCGCCGTCCTCGCTGCCACCCCGGTCCCGCTCGTGCGTGCGCGGGCCCTGATGGCGGCATACCAGTCCTATGTCCGGACCGTCACCAACAACGGAAGGGCCCCGCTATGAGTGACCTGACCGCCTGCCGGCAGCCGGGGTGCACCGGCACGATCGCCGATGGCTACTGCGATGTCTGCGGTATGCCGGGTGAGCCGGACCAGCTCGCCGCGCCCGCGGCGTCGAGCCCTCCGCATACCCCAGCCCCGGCCGCATCAGCCGGCCCGCCCGTCCCCCCACCCCCGCCGCCGCCCAGCGCGCGACCGGCCCCAGGCGGCCAGGCGCCCGCCCGCGGGGTGGCGGGGCACACCGGCCCCAAATGCCGCCAGCCGGGCTGCACCGGCACCATCGTCGACGGCTACTGCGATGTCTGCGGGACCCCGGCCGGGCCCACCAGCACCACCTCGACCCAGCCCCTCGGCCGCGGCGAGACGCCGATGGAAGGCGCTGTCTCCCAAGTCTCTTCGAGCCTCAAAGCCACCGCACTCGGCTCGGCACGCGCCCGCAGCGGCGGCACCATCTCCACCCGCCGCATCTCCGGGCACTCAACGCGGATGCGGGCCGCCCGCATCGGCGCAGGCGTCACGAGCGTCCCGCCGGTCCCCGAAATCGACGCGGCGAAAGCCGTTCTGAAGAACCCGGTCGTCCCCGAGGCCAAGCGCTTCTGCCCCAAGTGCGGCGAGCCGGTCGGCCGCGGCCGGGACGGCCAGGAGGGCCGCACCAGCGGCTTCTGCGCCAAGTGCCGCACGCCCTTCGACTTCTCCCCCAAGCTCAAGCCGGGCGACCTCGTCGCGGGGCAGTATGAAGTCGCCGGCTGCCTCGCCCACGGCGGGCTCGGCTGGATCTATCTCGCCCGCGACCGCAATGTTTCCGATCGCTGGGTGGTCCTGAAAGGTCTGCTCAACTCCGGTGACCCCGACGCACTCGCCGCCGCCCTTGCCGAGCAGCGCTTCCTTGCCCAGGTCAGCCACCCGAATATCGTCGAGATCTACAACTTCGTCAGCCACGAAGGCTCCGGCTATATCGTCATGGAGTACATCGGCGGCACCTCGCTGAAGTCGCTGCTCAAGCAGCGCATGCAGGCCGCTGGCAAGTACGACCCGCTGCCGGTGGACCAGGCGCTGGCCTACGTCCTGGAGATCCTGCCGGCCTTCCAATACCTCCACGATCTCGGCCTCGTCTACTGCGACTTCAAGCCCGACAATGTCATCCAGATCGGCGACGAGGTCCGGCTCATCGACCTCGGTGGTGTGCGACGCATCGACGACGAGGACTCGGCGATCTTCGGCACCGTCGGCTATCAGGCGCCCGAGGTGGCCGAGCAGGGCTGCAGCGTGGCCTCGGATATCTACACGATCGGCCGCACGCTCGTGGTGCTGACGATGGAGTTCCGCGGTTACCAGTCGACCTATGTCAAATCCCTCCCGCCGGTCGAGGAGGTGCCGGTCTTCCAGACGTATGACAGCTTCTACCGGCTGCTGCTCAAGGCCTGCGCCGAATCGCCCGATGACCGCTTCGTCTCCGCCGACGAATTGCGCGTGCAGATGCTCGGCGTGCTGCGCGAGGTCGTCGCGCAGGATCGCGGGACCGGCGCGGCCTCGACGTCCGCGGCCTCGCTGTTGTTCGGCCCGCCGCCCGCCGGGGATGCCGAGACGACCTACCAAGATCTGCCGCCGCTGCGACCCGATAGCGGCGACGCCCAGTCCGGCTGGCTCGCGACGATAGAGAACCAGGAACCCGAGCAGCGGCTGCGCGCCCTCGCCGCGCCACCTGCCGTCAGCCCCGAAGTCCTGCTCGCCCAGGCCCGCGCGGCACTGGAGTTGCGGGCTTGGGATGTCCTCGATGGCGTCGTCGCGCGGATGCTCGCCGATGATCCGTGGGAGTGGCGCGCCGTCTGGATGTCCGGACTTGGCGCCCTCGCGCGCAACGAGCCGTTAAAGGCGCAAAGCGCCTTTAATGCGGTCTACGGGCAGGTCCCCGGCGAACTCGCGCCCAAACTCGGCCTTGCCCTGGCCTGCGAACTGTCCGGCAATGTCGAGATCGCCGAACGCCTCTATGCGATCTGCGCGCGCACCGATGCGGCCTATGTCCCGCAGTCGGCCTTCGCGCTCGCCCGCATCCGCGGCGCCATCGACGACACCGACGGCGTGCAGGTTGCGCTGACCCTCGTGCCGCCGAACTCCTCGTCATACCCCCTGGCCCGCCAGCACTGGGCGGAGCACCTCGCGGCTCACCCGCGCACCGCAAGCGACCTCAATCTTGCTCTCCTGACAGCAGATTCGGCCGGCTTCGGCCGGCGCCGCCGTGCCGAGATCTCCGTCGATGTCTATCGCAAGGCGATCGCGCGCATTGAAAAGGACGGGCCCACCCCGGGCGAGCGGATCGGTGCCTATGCCGTCACCGCCGATGGTGCGCGCTCCGGGCTGGAGGCGGCGCTGCGCGCGCTCGCCGACGCCACCGAGAATCCCTTGGAGCGCATGCGGCTGATCGACGAGGCCAACGAGATCCGACCCTGGAGCCTGGTGTGAGTTCTCCTGCCGAGACGTTGACCTGCGCCGCCTGCGGGGCCGCCAACCCCGCTGGCTCGGCCTTCTGCGAGGCCTGCGGAGCCGACCTAGTCTCCGGCGCTGCCCCCGGCGCAGGGGGTATGCCGCCCGCGCCCGCCGCCGCAGGAGGTATGCCGACTGCCGCACCCGCCCCCGCCCCCGCCTCGGGGCCGCCACCCGCTCTGGTGCCCCCCGCGCCGATGCCCGTGCCCCCAGCACCCCGTATGCCAGGGGCGCCCGCACCGACGGCGACCGCCACCCCGATCCCCGCGCGGGCTGTGCCACCCGCCGCTGCCGCGCAGGGCGAGGAGTCGCCGCTCGACATCGGCTGGACTGGGGTCGTGCCCGGCCGGGCCAATGCGTATGACGCCACCCCCGTCCTCGTGCCCTGTGGCACGTGCGGGGCCGGGCATTACGAGGATGGCTACTGCGACCAGTGCGGGGCCAAGCAGCCCAACCCGCGCGACCATCTCGAAGAGACGCCGAGCGCCTGGGTGGCTGGGGTCAGCGATATCGGCCGCCGCCACGAACGCAATGAGGATGCCCTCGCGCTCGCGGCCCGCAGCGAACCGCTCTCGTTCGCGGCGCTCGTCGTCTGCGATGGCGTCTCCAATACCACCGACTCCGATGTGGCCAGCCTCGCGGCGGCCAAGGCCGCCCGGCAGGTCCTCGAGCAACCGGTCAGCGCCGGGATGGGCGTGGCGGAGGCGGCGCGCGCTGCGGCATACCGCCGGCTCGGGGAGGCAGTCGCCGCCGCCAACCAAGCGGTCATCGGCGCGACCAAGGCCGGCGATCCGGCGTCCCCGTCGTGCACCTTCACCGGCGCCATCGTCGATGGCCGCACGGCGCATGTCGGCAATGTCGGGGACAGCCGGATCTACTGGCTGCCCGACGGCAGCCAGGGCGCGCGGCAGTTGAGCACCGACGACTCGGTCGCGGCCGAGCGGATCGCCACGGGCGTCGAGCGCAAGGTCGCCGAGACCGGGCCGATGGCGCACTCGATCACCCGCTGGCTGGGGATCGATGCGCCGGACGATCTGACTCCGCATACGGCCAGCGTCGACCTGGACGCGCCCGGCTGGCTGATGCTCTGCTCCGATGGGCTGTGGAACTACTGCTCCGAGGCGAGTGAGTTGCAGGCCAAGATCGGGGAGTTTATGAGCGGCGGTATGCCGCCCGAGCCGCTCGCCCTCGGCCGAGCCTTGGTGGGCTTCGCGAATAACGCCGGCGGCGCCGACAACATCACCGTGGCACTGCTGCGGGTCGGCGGCGATACCAGGACGTCGGCGGCGACGCCTGTTGCGGGAACAACGACCGCAGCGGCCGCGCCGGCCGAGGTGGCAGGCGACGCGCCCACGGCATCGCCGGGGCAGCAATCGGCGGACAGCGCCGGGGATTTGGCAGGATCGAGCACGACGGAAGGGGAGAACGATGGCGCAATTCACGGCTGAGGCGTTCCAGAACCAATACCTCGCCGACGGGGCGACGGATGTGCACGCGATCGTGCGCGTCGACGCGACCGGGGCGGCGAGCACCATGACCAGCAGCGGGGGTGCCGCCGAGGTCATCATCGTCGACACGTCGGGCTCGATGGGGGAGCGCGGGATTCGTGAGGGTGCGGCGGCCGCGACCGCCGCCTTGCAGGAGATCGCCGATGGCACGGCGTTCGCGGTCATCGCGGGCAATCACCTTGCCTGGCAGGTCTATCCGACCTCGCCCGTGCCTGGGACGGCGTCGATGAATCCGCAAACCCGGGCCGCCGCGATCAACGCCGTCCGCGGCTTCCGGGCCGATGGCGGCACCGCGATGGGGCAGTGGCTGCTTGCCGCGCGGCAGGTCTTCCTCACCGTGCCCGACACCTATCGCAAGCACGCGATCCTGCTCACCGATGGCGCCAACGAACACGAAACCCCGGATCAACTGACCTGGGCCATCCAGTCCTGCATGGGCGCCTACCAAGCCGACTGCCGCGGCGTCGGCGATCGCTGGCAAGTCGATGAGGTGCGCCGAATCGCCTCCGCTCTGCTCGGCACGGTCGACCTCATCCCGCGGCCCGAGGAGATGTCCGAGGAGTTCCGCTCCCTCATGCGTGCCTCGATGTCGCGCGGTATCGCGAACGCCGAATTGCGAGTCTGGGCGCCCGCGGGCGCGCAGGTGCTTTTCGTCAAGCAGGTCTCGCCCAATCTCGAGGATCTGACCACCCGGCGCCGCGAAGTCAACCCGCTGACCGGCGCCTATCCGACCGGCGCCTGGTCCGATGAGTCCCGCGACTATCACGTCGCCGTGCGCCTGCCGGCCAAGTCGGTCGGTCAGGAGCAGCTCGCCGCCCGCGTCCAGCTCGCGATCGGCGAGGAGGTCCAAGCGCAGGCGTTGGTCAAGGCGCTGTGGTCGAATGACGATGCCCTCACCGCCCGGATCAACCCGCAGGTCGCGCAGTACACCGGGCAGGCCGAACTCGCCGCCGCGATCCAGGACGGCCTGGCTGCCAAGGCCGCCGGCCGCGACGATGAGGCGACCAGCAAACTCGGCCGCGCCGTGCAACTCGCGACGCAATCCGGCAACGAGGAGATGACGACCCGCCTGAAGAAGGTCGTCGAGATCGACAACGCCGAGACCGGCACCGTCCGGCTGAAGAAGCAGGTGGAGAAATTGGACGAGATGGCCCTCGACACGGCCTCGACCAAGACCCAGCGGGTGCGCAAGTGAGCGCCGTGTGCCCGAACGGGCACGACAGCGAGTCCACCGACTACTGCGACACCTGCGGCGCCCCGATCCCGCCCGGGGCCACGGCGACACCACCGCCCGCCGCCGCGCCGGCCTCAGGAGGCAATTCCCTCGACCTGCCACCGGCGCCCGGCCCCAAGGAGTGCCCGAACTGCGGCACCCCGAATGTCGACTCCAGCCTGTTCTGCGAGGCCTGCGGCTACGACTTCACCACCGGCGCGCTGCCCGCCAGCGCCCGCTCTGTCGAGTCCGGGTTGTATGCCGCCCCCGCCCCCGAGACTTCGGCCCCCGCCGCCGAATCTCCGGCCGAGCCGGAGGCCCCCGCCTGGTCCGCCCCGGATGCCGGCGAGGAGCCGGGCGCCGCTGCGGAATCGGGCACTGACCTCGACGCATCCGAGCCTGAAGCATCTGAGTCCGGGATCGATCCCGATGGTGCGGCGACCGAGGCTGCCGCTGAGCTGGCCGGGGACGGCGTGGACCCGAGCCTGGACCCGGACGCGGGGGACGGCATACCCGCACCGGAAGCGGGCGACCCCCTCGGGGGCGAGGCCGCGGCGCCAGAGCCCGCGACCGGGCTGCCCGCCCCCTCCGCATACGGCGGGGCGGACCCGAATGTGCCGCCGCGCATCGCCTTTCAGTGGGTGGCGGAGGTGTGGATCGACCCGGAGTGGTATGCCGATCAGCAGGCCGAGGAACCCCTGCCCTCGGCCGGTCTGCCGATCGTCGTGCCGCTGCGCGTCGCGAGCGCCCTCATCGGTCGCGAGTCGGCGAGCCGCCAGATCCATCCGGATATTGACTGCTCGGCTGACCCCGGCGTGTCCCGCCGGCATGCGCAACTGACGACCGACGGCTCGCGCTGGTTCGTCGAAGATCTGCAGTCCTCCAATGGCACCTTCGTCGGCCCGGCATTCGGACCGCTGCCGAAGGACCCGATCGCTGTCGGACCCAAAACGGAGGTCGGGGACAACCGCGTCTATGTCGGCGCCTGGACCCGCATCGTTGTGCGCCGGGCCACCGACGAGGAGATCGCGATCGGGTGAGCGCGCTGACCTTCCTCGCCATCGAGCACGAGGACGAGTGCCCGCCGGCCTGGCTGGGCGAATGGTGGCAAGAGCAGGGCGTGACCTTGCGGCGAATCCGCGCCCATGCCCACACTCCCGGCGCCGAGGCGGACGCCATCCCGGCCGATGTCGGCGACGCCGATGCCCTGGTCGTCCTGGGCGGCGAGGCGGGGGCGAATGACGATGCGGACTATCCCTGGCTGCCCGCCACGCGCGCGCTCATCGCGTCGGCCGTGGAGGCCGGCGTCCCCTACCTCGGGGTTTGCCTCGGCCACCAACTGGCCGCCGTCGCCCTTGGCGGGGAGGTGCGACGCAATCCTCTCGGAATGGCGACCGGCCTCACGCCGGTGACGCTCACGGAGGCTGGCGAGCGCGATCCGTTGCTGGGACCTTGCGCGGGAAGCGTTGCGGTGCAATGGAATAGCGATGTCGCCACGCGCCTTCCGGGACGGACGACCGTCCTGGCGACGGCCCGGGATGGCACGCCGCAGGCGGTGCGCTTCGCGCCCTGGGCGTATGGCGTGCAATTCCACCCCGAGGTCACGCCCGAGCAGTTCGACTCTTGGTGGGTCAACAAGCCGTCGGCGGCCGACCCGGTGCGCAAGGCGGAGGCAGAAGCGGCATCCTCGGCCATCCACGCGGCGCGCGAGGAGTTGCGGGCGCAGTGGCGTCCCTTTGCCAGCCGCTTCGTCGACCTCGTCCGAGACTTCCGTCGCGAACCGGTGTCGCCGGCGAGCTAGGGCGTGTCTCCCAAATCCCTGACAAGCGTCATCGCTCGGTGAGCGCCCAGCGGCATGAGCGTGCGTGCCGCATCCCGTGATCGGGAGCGGCAAAAGGCCAATGAGTGGGCTGTCGGGGTGGGTCGAGGTTAGAAGGCGAAGGAGTTGTGGGGTTCGGGGTCGGTGGCGAACAGGCGGTGCAGCCGGGACAGGGCGTGGGCATCGACAGGTGTGATTGCTCCGGCGGTAGCCAGGTCGTGGGTCGACATGCCTCCCAGGTAGAGCGAGCTGAGTGCGCGGATCGTGAGGACGACGTCGGGGTTTTCGCCGGTGGTCTCGCATGTGGGCTCGCCATTGCGGGTGTCCAGTGCCCAAGTGCCGTTGTTGTCCGGGCACATGTGGTCGTCGTCGAGGCGCAGGCGAAGGCGGTCCTGTTCCTGGTAGCGCCGTCCGACGAGGGCTGCGGGGAGGTCGAGGATGCGCGTCCAGAGGTTGTCAGATTGGCGGGTGATCCGCACGGCACGGGGGCTGGTGAGCATCCATGCGAGCGGCTCGGTGCGCGGGCGTCCGGGGGCGACGACCTTCTTCGTGAGGTCGAAGTCGAGCAGGAGTCGCCACATCGCCCGGTAAGCCTCGGGGGTCGTGGCCTCAAGCGCCTCGACGACCAGGGTCCCGGCGTGCTCCCGGGTGGCTGACCATGGCAGACGGAAGTTCGCGATCCCGTCCGGGCGGCCGTTCCGGTCCTGGTGGATGAGGTAGCGCAGTGGGCCGGTCTGTCCTGCGGCTTCATCAGTGAGGCGATCCCAGCGGCCGGGTTGAGGGGTGAGCTCGCCGACCCGCGTGAGGCGAACACGCTCATGGATCACGGGCCAGATGGTGCGCGCTGTTTCGGCGCGGACGAGTTCAAGGCGTCCGGTGTCATCTGCTGCCGGGAGGAATCGCGCTTCGTGTCGGTCGATTTCGATGCGGGTGCGGTACGTGGCAGGTGAGAACCCGAACCGGCCGTAGATGCTGCCCTCGCTGGCGCTGAGCATCGCGAGCGGCTCGTGGCGGGTCAAGGCGTCGTCGAACATGACCCGCATCATGGCGGACAGGTGGCCGCGCCGTCGGTGGGTGGCGATGACGCCGGTTGCCGTGACTCCGGCCATGGGTAGCGGGCGGGGACCGGGGACTGTGACCTGGAAGGAGATCGTGGCGGAACCACCCACGCGCCGTCCATCTTCGAAGACGCCCACCGGGTGAAACGCCGGGTCGGCAGCATCTTCTGCGGCCCACTGAGCAAGCTGTTCTTCCGTCGCTGGGTGTCGAGGCGTGGCTATGTCAACCCCACTTGGCCCCTGGCTGACGGCCAGAAGTGGACCCACCTTTGCGCGAGCCCAGCGGCATGAGCGAGCGTCGCTCACGGTTCGCGCCGGAGAGCGGCGCGAGTGTCCTCCACGACAGATGCAGTCTTGGTGACGACTTCACTGAGTCCCATGTGCCCGGACGACTGCAAGACGGTGTTGGCTCTGGTCGCGAAATCGTGGGTGTCCAGGTCGAGTCGCGCCACGTCGACGATGATGCCCTTCTCGTTGGTCACCCACGACCCGGCAGTGGCATGCCAGGCGTGGGCGCAGAGCATGAGCGCGGTCGAGCAGCACAGCATCACGTACGCGCTGTCGTCCTTGGGCAGGCCCTTGCGGGCGGCATCTACCAAGAAACCGGCCTGCCACAGGTTGTCGATGAACGCGACGCGCAGGGCATCGGGGTACGGGTTGAGATCGGCTGCCAGCCCGGCGACGGCGCCGTCGGGGTCGGCGAGGGGACGGCACGTGGCGACCTCGCCGGCGTAGCTGACGTCGAGGAAGCCCAGGGGGTGACCGGGTTGGGGGTGGAAGGCGAACTCGCCGCGGCGGGCGCGGTCGGCCTGTTCGTGCACGCGGTCGAGGTCGCGCAGGATCCAGTCGACGGGGGTGCCGTTGAAGGTTAGCCAGCCACCTCCGTTCACCCAGGGCCCCCAGCCGCCGGGCCCGACGAACTCGACCTGCCCGGTGTCACTGAAAGCGCGTGACGCACGGGCCAGGGCGTCGAGGTCGAGTCCTTCGGCGCGGCAGTACAGGCCGAGGTCGACGTCCGAGGCCTCGTGGTGGGTGCGGCGAGCTCGGCTGCCTCCCAGGACGATGGCCACGATGCCGGGAACTGATGCGAGAGCATCGGCCATCTGCTGGAGTCGCTCGTCGGTGATCACACACCAGAGTTTTGCCTAGCCCGCGTGGACCTGCCATGCCATTCGCGGCAAAGTAGTGCGTTCCGAGCACCCGCTCAGGTGCCGGCCAAAGGAGCGAGCAGCTGGCGGTAGAGGCCGGGGCCGTGGCCCGCGAGGTCCAGGGCGTGAGCGGCCACGGCCCGCTGTTCGGTGGTTCGGGTCGCGGTGGCATGGGGGAGCATGGACACCTGCACGACGGGTCGTGACAGCTGCGCAGCCCAGTACAGGGCGGCGATCGGCAGGGGCACCCGGCCGAAGATCATCCGCAGGTTGCGCGGTGTGATGCGAGCCCCCTGCGCTTCGAGGGAGTCGAAGGCCTGTCGCATGGCCCGAACCAGCAGGACAGCGCCGCGCACTCGCTGTGATCGCGTCTCCAAGGGCTGCTCCAGGACCAGGGCGGCCATGGCGGCCACGAACACCGTGTGGGTGTCCAACCAGGCGTGCATGTCCGGCTCGGTCCGCAGGTGGGGGTCGATCGCGCCGAGCAGCTGCGACGCGAACTTGGAGCCGGCTGCCCCGCCCTCGACCACGGTGGGCTGCTGCCCCACCCGGTGGGCGGTCACCTGCCCGTCCTTCACGCCGCCGCCCACACCGGAGAAGCACCAGACCAGCCGGTCGCGGCCCAGGCGATCCTCCACGTCACTGCGCAGCTCGAGGGGGTTGGTGAACATCCAGACCCACCCAGCCGGGCTGGCTGCGATGTCGTCCAGGGCCGCAGCCAACTGGTCACCGCGAACGGCGACCAGCAGGACGTCGCAGTCTGTCACTTCCGGTGACTTCGTCACGGCCACGTCGGGCGCAAGGATCCGGCCGTCGAGGCCCACGAGCAGTCCATGGCGGCGCAGGTCGACGAGTCTCGATCCTCGTGCGGTCAGGGTGACCTCGTGACCGGCGTCGGCCAGCAGCGCCGCGTAGACCGATCCAACGACACCTGCCCCGAGCACCCTCACACGCGCCATAGTGCGAGCCTATGCGCCAGGAGGACCCAGAAGTGCCGGTGCGCCACCGGCGGCATATCCGGATGTTCGGGAGGCGGAGGTCACTCGCTCCGATGATGGCCACGTGGCGGATTCAGCCTGCCGCTGCCCCGATTGATTCGCGCGTGGAGGTGCATGTCGTGCCAGCCGTCGCTGTGGAGGACTGAGCTGTGGGCCGTTCCCTCGACTTCGTACCCACACTTCACGGCAACGCGGCACGAGGCAGCGTTCTGGACGGAGTGGTGAAGGTCGAGACGGTGGAACCCGACGGTCTCGAGCGCCCAGTTGGACAGTGCCGTCAAAGCTTGGATCGCAACCCCGTTGCCTCGCGCCTCAGGAGCGGTCCAGTACGCGACCTCGGCCCGCCCTTCTTCCAGGTCAACGGTGCGTAGACCGACCCGTCCGACCGGGGCGCCTTCTCGTCTCACCACCCAGTCGGCGCCGTGCTCGCCCTTCCATCGCAACGCTCTTGCGGTGATCCACTCGCGGGCTTCCTTCACGTCCATCGAGCGCACGTGCCAACGCTGGATAGCCGGATCGCAATACACCTCGGCCAGGAACTCGGCATCGCGGTCACACCACGGCTCGAGTTCCATGTCCCCTGCCGTCAGCCTGGGCTGGGTATGACCGGAGAAGACTCCGCTTCGCAAGACCGGCAATACGAGCGTGGGCACCCGCGAAGCATAGGCGTAAGTCCTTGGCACTCCGGACACGACGCCATGACGTCTCATCACCGGTGCACGACCGCTCGGAGCGCGGCAGGAGCGGACGACTCGTCAGACGTAATGGAAGCGGGCTTGGAGGATCACCAGGTCGTCGCCGTCGACGAGGTAGACGAGCCGATGTTCCTCGGTGATCCGGCGCGACCATGCCCCGGCCAGCATGTGTCGCAGTGGCTCGGGTTTCCCGATGCCGGCGACCGGGTCTCGCAGGGCGTCATCGATGAGTCGGTTGATCCGTTTCAGCATCTGCCGGTCAGCGGCCAGCCAATACGTGTAGTCCGCCCACCCGTTCGGTGTGAAGACCAGCCTCATCGCACCATGTCGTGCTCGTCCCGCTGCCCGGACCGTGCCTGCTGCAGGCTCTCGAGCAGGTGTCGGGCATTGGCCGGGACCCGCAACAAGTGGGCCGTCTCCTCGAGCGCGTCATAGTCCGCGCGAGACATCAGCACCGCGTCACCGCGGCGGGAGGTGATCTCGATCGGAGTGCGGTCCTCGTTGACCTGCTCGATGAGAGGAAACAAGTTCTTCCGTGCCTCGCTTGCGGTGACAGCCATGATCTCTCCTACTGGTACAGGTTCTTGTACCAGTATGACACGATCCGCCTGTGCCGACAACGTCCGACCATCGGCATGTCCGGTAAGGACCGGGCCCCGCGCAGCTGCGGAGACGTCGACGTCGAGCTGCGCAGGCTGACCTCGTGATGGCCGTCTCAGAATCCCCCGCTGAAGCAGTCTCATTATCGACCGCCCAGGCAGGCGCCTGTCTCAGAGTCGT
>Ga0209460_1000414_pt1 | contig 39731 bp, 33 predicted proteins | sample EBPBio132013_DNA_FD_185868 | JGI IMG/M metagenome (GOLD analysis project Ga0209460, IMG submission 185868) | Wastewater treatment Type I Accumulibacter community from EBPR Bioreactor in Madison, WI, USA - Reactor 2_5/13/2013_ DNA (SPAdes)... | ecosystem: Engineered > Bioreactor > EBPR >... | reverse complement strand
TTCAAGGGGGGATTGTTTATAAAATCTATGGTTCAGAGGCCTGAAATCAACGTCAGGCAAGGGTTCCTATTTTCTATTCTTAACGTTTTGGACGCATGTGATTATATATATATAAATGAATCTGATAATTTTTTGAATAGCTATAGATCTGTTGTTGGTAAATACTTTAATGGAAATAATTACCTGGGTACAGGTGCTAAAATTATGGCCCAAACAAAAACACTAAATATATATGCAGAGATTAGACAATATTGGGCAATGGATAAGAATTTTGCTAGTAATACATTTACACAAAACCCAACTTTGATTGTTGGTGCATTTTATAATCTTAATTTTTATACGAGAAAGAGTAAATTAATACAGGATAATCAAAAATATCGTTAATATGAAAACAATAAATCTATCATTAGTTAGAAGTAAGTTACTTTTTATATGTCTTCTTGTATTAAGTAATGTATTAATGGGTCAACAATCGTTGGTTTTTCCAAATGCTACGTCTAGGGTTTCTGTTACACAAAGTTCAGACGGTGTTTCTAGAGCCTCTAGGTCGTTGAATTACGCAGATTTACTTAAAGACTCAACTTGTTTTGAAAGTTATCAAATGGCTGTGCCAGAATGGATTTATGCAAATTCCATTAATGAGTTGCAAAAGAAAGTTAAAGAGAAGGTTTTTGAAGAGGTGTATAATAATTTTTGTTTGGAGCACAGTGATTTGGTTTGTTTCACATTAAAAAGACATGCCAGAAATCCAGATTTGATAAAGATTCCTGTACAAGACAGATATATGAAAACAAAAAGAAGAGAGAAAAATTTAGGACTGTATAAGTATTTTTTAGATAATGTTGTAATAAATACTCAAGCAATTAATTACATTTCATCAAATATTGATGAATTCTTTAATCAAGATCTTATAGTATTGTATAATACAAATTCGCCAGTAAATCCATCTCAAATAGCAATTTATGATTATGCAAGGGAGCAATTTCAGAATGTGTTAGTTAGTTATCAATATAAAATTGGTCGCGGTAAAGAATATAAAGGAATGCCAAAATGCCCTTTATCCGATAGTAGTGGAAATCAATTTATGCAATTAATTGAGTGCGTTACTGGTGCAAAGACAATTCGTGCAACAATAATGTGTTATATAAATTTTATACATTTAGAGGAACAAAAAGTTAAGGTGGATTTAAAAGTTTTTAATACTAGAACGTTATCATTGATTGATAGTAGGGAGTTTGAAATTAATTATAGGGGTGCTAATAATAACTCGGATATTGCTAAAGATGCAATTAGGAAAATATTTGATAATAAAGAAAACATAGATAAAATTATTTTGCAACTTACTGAGAGGTTTTACAGTTTTGTAACTAATGGGAAAGAGTATCGTATAATTATCTATCCAAGTGCTATTAGTAATATTGATATTATTGATTGGATTACCTATTTAAAATTAAATGGTGTCAACGTTAAGAACCATGATTCTGATGAGAATGTTGAGGAAATAGTAATTAGTTCTTTAGAAATTAACCAATCTAATTTAGTTCAATCTTTGAATCAATTGAAAAAAGGTTATCTGAATGGTAAAATAAAATCAAATGGAGATGTCATTGAAATTAAATAGCTTTTGTATCAACCTTTTCATACTCATAGTGCCTTTTTTATTAATTAATTCTTGTGGTAGTAAAATTAGTCAGAGAAATGATTCTGACTTAAAAAAGATGGGTATTAATGGAAATGTAAAATATTTAAAACAATATGCAATGTATGCTGAGGATAAGTTTGGAGAAATCAAAGAGATAGAAAATAGTTATAATGATGATTTTGTGTTAGAATTTAATAAACTTGGATTTTTAACTAAGAAAATTTCTTACGATGACAGTGTTGGTGATGTTATTCAAGTTGAAAAGTATATTTATTTGAATTCATTTAATATTAAATATGAATTGTTTAGTGGTGATGAGTCTTCCAAAAACTTAAAATATTCAATTAATAATGAATATGATACAACTAGAAATGTTCTTGTGAAGAGGTCAGTTTACAATACATTAGGATATTTAGATAATGAAACCTTTTTCTATTCTAATGAAAATAATAATGATACATTAATTAAGTATTGTAATTCATTTGGTAAAGTTGATTCTTATAAAAGAATTTTTTATGAGAATGATAACAAGAATATAATTTCGGAGTATGTATTCTCTGGCGACCATAAAACTATTCATAAAGTAAACTATGAACATTCGGAACAATTTACAGTGATCAATAAAATGGATTTCATTAATAATAAAAGCTATCAATCCAGAATTTATTATAATAAAGATGCAAGGGTGATAAAAGAAGAACAAATTTTTAGAGGAGTTGTTCAAATTACAAATAATTATAAGTATGATTTAATGGGTAATCAAATTGAAATATCAATTTTTAATAGTGAAAGTTTGCCTATTTCAAGAATTGTTAGATCGTTTGCTGATAATTCTGATTTAGTTATTAAAGAAACTGTCTATAATATTTATAATAAGATTGTAAGTGATTTGGAATTGCAATATAAATTTGATGATAGTAATAATTGGATAAAAAAAATTATTTATGATAGAGTGACGAATTCAGTAAGTGTTGTTAATCGTGAAATTGAATATTATTAAAATTGGAATTATGTTAAGTGAAATTTATCGATTTTTGGTCATTATCTTATTTATTGTTTTATCCAGTTTTGATTTTCCTAACGGGAATAACATTGCTGTATCTTCATATGGTGAATTACATAATGTTTATTATTCAATTTCTGAGGTTAAGTTTGTTGAGAATATTTCGATTTCTAGAGGTGTATGTCAATATATTAAACAATTTATTTACCCTATAGCTTTTAATAAAAGCAATGTTAAGGCCAAATTTGAAGTCTTAGCTGTTGATTTTTATTATGATTCTATTGTTTTAACATCTAGAAGATCGTTAAATTACACCAATATTGATGAAAAAAATTTCAGTACTTTACCGCCGTCTGAAACTACTTGTATTTTCATTTGTAGCAATAATATTAATCAAAGGCATTTTTATAAATTAAAATCACTTTGGCTTGAGGATAATTTTCAAAATGATTGGTTGCAAATTTATGGGGATAGTAATATAACTATATCGGAAATTAATAATTATTTAGGTATTTATAGTTCTATACTAGATGGAACTTCAGAGGGGCGTAATATAAAAAGAAAGGCTCTGAAAATTATAGAAGAATTGAAGCCTCTTGAAGCTTTTGGCAATTGCAAGAATTTATGTGATTTCAAAAAATTTCTTGAAGAATTCCGATATTCTAAGCAAGCAATAAGTGGAGAGTTATCCAGAAAAATTGAAGAATTACAGAGTACATCGGTTCTTGAATGGAATAAATTGATTAGAGGTAAAATTACTGCTCTTAATTTAGAGTCCTATCTTACTAATTACCCTTGTAGTGATAAGGATTCTGAGATAAGGTATCTTAGAGACTGTATTATTAAGTATGACGAGCTAATTCATGTTGCAGATAGATTATATAATGAATATTTATTTAAGGAATCTTATAAATATTATTATGAAGCCTCCATGTTGCCATTAAATGAGGATTACCCGAGCGCTAAAATTAGATTATTGAATAATAGATTTAAGGCTCACGATAGTTTGTTTGCGTTAGGTCAAAAATTGATGTTAGAAGGTTTTAAATACTATAGAAATATCAGTTTAGGTCATTTTATTAGTAACAGTAAATTTTCAAAGTCATCTGAAATTTTTAAACAAGCTCTTGATTTATTACCTAGAGAAAGTGTGGCTAAATATTCAATTGATAGTCTTGAGAATGAATTTTTATTTATGGATTCATTTAATAAGGGATTGCGCAGTATTGAAAATGAAGAGTTTTTAAGTTCATTGGATATGTTTAGTAAATGTAAATTATACAAGGAAAACCTTTCAATTTTAAATTATTATATTAGTTATTTGGAAAGATTAATTGATGTTAATGATAAGTTGGATAAAAAGTTGTTTGACAATTCTCGGCAAATTTATAAGGAACTTATTGACGAATTTACTATCGATAAATTAGTTCGATATCCACATTCGAGAATAAAATTTATTGATAAAGTTAAAATGGATTATTTTAATTTTAAGAATAAAGCAGACTATTATTTTAATAGTAAAGAATGGAAAGAATCAATTAATATGTATAGCGAAATGATTAGGTTAATGCCTAATGAAGGTTACGATTTAGAACCATCTGAAAAAATTAAACAATGCTCTATTGAAATTTATTTTGATGATTATTTTCTAAAAGGTATTTCGCTTTTTGATAATAATAGCTATGATGAATCCTTAATTTACCTTTCAAAAGCAATTAAGCTTGCATCTATTCAACGTGATAATTTGGAGATAGCTAATAGTAAAATTATTATTATTCAAAATACAATTCAATCATGGGTAGAGCTAAAAGATTTATTAAATTCAAACTTTAAAAGTAAATTATTGTATGACGCCAGGATTATTTATAATAAGATGAATGATTTAATGCCATACAGGAAGAGTTTAATACAATTCTTAATAAATGAAATTGATCGAAACATAAATTCGTATGAGTCATATATTAATTTAGCTAACCTTCAATCAGAGTCTGAAAATGACCATAATGAATGGAAAAGATCAATTTCCAATTTTCAAAAAGCTTTAGAGTTAAATCTCAATCAACAAAATGTATTATTAAGTAATATTAATAAATTGCAGTCTAGAATAGATGCTAAATATACTAAAACCTTTACATCTGCTGAAGATTATTTTATAAAGGGAAATTTTTCAAGAGCAAAGGAATATTATAATCTTTGTTTGAATATTAAGGACCATGAAATTTCTTATCTTAAAGAAAAAATTAATGAGTGTAATTATAATATTCATTATAATGATGCTAAGTATAAATTATCACAGGGTCAGTTTGATAGTAGTTTGGAAAGTGCTATTGAAGCTAAGAACTATAAAAATACAGGTCAAGTTCAAGATTTAATTAATAGGATTTATCATGACAAATATGCTTATAGAGCTCAACAATATTTTGATAATAAGCAATTTCTTAAAGCTAAAAATTCTGCATTAGAAGCTAAACGATTTTTGGATTCAGGAAAGGTTAAAAATATCATTAGGCAATGTGATCTTGAGACACAGCAACTATTTATTTATGGCGAAATTAGAGCTACACCACCTTTACACAATGTTAAATATGGTGAGCGGCCAAATTGTTATTATATTAGTGATGGTAAATGGTGTTTTCAGAGAACAGTGCTAGAATTATATGCGCCTGAACTTAGATCATTTAATGGTTACTCACCGTGTTTGGATTTAATGGAAGACAACCAATCAAGTGCTGCTTGGAATATGATGGATAGAGGGTGTAATATTCCTCAGGATAGATTTGTAATTGAAGTTAAAAGGTCCAATTATATCAGAGTCGCTATTTATACTAGTTCTCATAGCATTAAAGTTCGTTTGAGATGTAATTCTAGTTATATCGGTGAATAGAATTTAATTTTATTAATACAATTTTACTAAGAAAAAATTACACATCTTATAATAATCACCAAAATTTGGACCAGCAGTTTAATTGAAAAAAAGCTAATTTAAACCACTGGAAAAATGAAAACGACAAAACGATCATTCACCTCAGCCTTCAAAGCAGATGTTGCAATTTAGGCTATTAAAGAGCGGGAGTCATTGGGGAAATGGCTGGCTTTTTTGACAAGTTGTAAAGTAAGTCCCCGGTGAAGTACATCTTTTAGAGCAATTGAATTGATAGGATCTTCGGGGGATGAGTAAATCAGGTGAAGATTATCAAAAGCATTTGGTCCTTCAAGTTCAAAGTGGCCTAAGTAAATCTGCCTATTGCAAACAAGCTGGCATCCCTTATCAAAGTTTTTTGTACCATTGGAAGAAACAGAGTGGCTCAAGTTTATCCAATTCCTTTACACTTCTTAAGCCAGGTAAGTCTAAGTCAAAAGAACTAGAACTCAATCTGCCCCATGGCTGCTATTTTTCGATTCAGGATGATTGTCCGATGAGCCTGTTGCAAAAATTGATAAGCTGTATCCCCCCGGTAAAGTACACCTAGTTTAATTGTTTCCAGTTTTGAGGGAGTAGGTCATCGATTTGATTGACTTTTCGGGTTGGTAGTTTTTCAAATACATCCACCAGCCACTCGTAGGGATTAATTTCGTGTTGCTTGCAGGTTGCCAACAAGGAATAGATTATGGCTGCTCGTTGTGCGGCATCATGGTTGCCACAGAATAAAAAGTTCTTCCTGCCCAATGCAATTGGTCTAATTTGATTTTCGATTAAATTATTATCGATTTCCAAGATTGCATCTGTGGTATATCGTGTTAGTTTATCCCAACGGGTCAGGCTATAGTAAATCGCCTTCCCAATTGCACTCTGTGGCGTGACTTGCTTTTGGTTGGCAAGCAACCAGTCTTTGATTTGATTTAATATAGGTACAGCATTCAGCTGTCTTTGCTTGAGCACTTCGTCAGGTTTGGCATTAGCTTCTCTCAACTCCTTTTCAAGTTGGTAGAGCTTTTGAACCTTGGATACAAAGTAATCTGAACGTGCTTTATCATTGCCACTGGCCTCAATAAAATACCTCCTGGCATGAGCCAAACAGCCCACAAGGGTAATTTCTTCGCGCGTGGAAAACATATCATATACACCATACCCATCGGTTTGTAAATAACCGCGGTATTCTTTGAAGAACTCTATTGGAAACTTGGCTGATCGTCCTTTGCTGTAATTTATCACTACCACTTTTTCTAGGGGTGAGTAGTTAACCCAAAAGTATCCCAGATGTGTTGAGCCTTTCTTTTCTTTATCCAGAACCTTGATTGGTGTCTCATCATTCTGAAGATAACTTCGCGATAGATTATACTGAATTTGCCTATCGTGCAATACGCTCAGCATATCTATGGACTTCATAACCCAATCGTAAATGGTTGAATTAGCAACATCCATACCATAACGTTTGAACATCTTGAGCTGCCTATCCAAGGGCAGATGATCCAGGTATTTACTAACTAAAATATGAGCAATCACAGAAGCTCCCACCGACCATTTTGGAAACGGAAGTAAGGGTAATTGACCAATAACCACTCCGCTATTATCCGGCTTGGCATACTTTGCACGTCTGATTTGCTTTACATAAAACTGCGCATTAATCATCTCCAGCTGCTCGGTAATCTCATAGCCTATGCGCTTGAGTCCAGTTACATCTTCTTCGGGTTCAATATCAATAATCTTTCTGGGAAGATCAGCGGGAAGAGGTAAACGCGCCGGTTGGGATTTTTGCTGTGGCTTATTGCGGGTATAAGAAATTTCTTCCTTCTCTTGTGGGGGTGTAGGGATGGGTGCGGCAAGTCCTAAGTCCATTGAAAGCTGCAAAGGGTCTATCAACTCTCTTCTTTCGCTTTTGGCGCCATAAACCATCTTTTGAATTTTGTGCAGCTGATACTTGAGTGTTTCCACCTGAAAAACCAGCAAATCGTACTCGCTTTTATTGATGGTTATTAGCTCATTTTGCCCCTTTTTTTGCACAATACGAATATACCGAAAGTGCTTGTTTTTATTGGTATTTTCAGGTTCTACTTATACCCAAAACTATCCACATTTATGCCCCATGTACATACCTTTTTCGCTTACGAACCGTACTGAGTTTTATGCCCTGCAATAAGCAGCTCAAGATATCAACTGTAATATCACTTTGCTCCCCTTTAGGTAGTTCAAATGTTCCTTGTTCAAGGCGTTTATAGAACAGCATAAATCCATCGCCATCCCAACAAAGCAATTTAATCTGGTTCCTCCTTTTGTTGATGAATACAAATACATCTCCTCCCAGTGGATCCTTTTGCAAATGCTCTCTCACCAAACCACTCAACCTATCAAAGCCATTGCGCATGTCGGCATGACCACGGAACAGATAATACCTTTGATGAATACTTAGACTTAGCACAAGCTTATCAATTTTTGCAACAGACTCATCGGACAATCATCCGGAATCGAAAAATAGCAGCCATTGGGCAGATGGAGTTCTAGTTCTTTTGACTTAGACTTACCTGGCTTAAGAAGTGTAAAGGAATTGGATAAACTTGAGCCGCTCTGTTTCTTCCAATGGTACAAAAAACTTTGATAAGGGATGCCGGCTTGTTTGCAATAGGCAGATTTACTTAGGCCACTTTGCACTTGAAGGACCAAATGCTTTTGATAGTCTTCACTTGATTTACTCATGCCCCGAAGATCCTATCAATTCAACTGCTGTAAAAGATGTACTTCACCGGGGGCTTACATATGTATGGTAGTTCCAGAATAGGCATTTATCAAACCAACAAAGCCATGGCGCAACGCACTGTACGCATAGAAAACTGTATTACTACACAACTAAGCAATACCCATATAGAACAACTCAGCCTAAGCCGTTTTTATACAGAAAGAGGAGCAAAACGTTATGAGCTAACAAACCACTTGGGCAATGTGTTGACTGTTGTGAGATTCCTGTAAGGTATTCATTTCTGTGAATTCTTGTGACACACGCAGAGGCAATATGGGCCTGATTTCTTAGGCCTTTGTAGGATAGCGCAAAAACTTCAATCACTTCAATTCAGATATCACTATAACAAAAAAGCCTGCTTAGCAGGCTTTTTTGTTATACTTTGTATTTCTTTTTGATTTGGAAGAAGTAACTCCGGCTAATTTCAAAAGGCTTTTCAATGCCTTTGAGGAATAAGCGCCCGGTATCGTTAGTCCATTTCTCAATTTTAGTTACGTTGAGCAAGTTAACAATGGTACTCCGGTGAATTTGGATAAACACATCCTCCGGTAAACGACCATCCCAACTTTTAATGGAATTGTAGGTAATACTCAATTTCCCATCGTGCAAATACACCTTGGTATAATTCCCAAATGCTTCAATGTAATTGATATCCCTGATTTTGATAAAATTCATCTTGTTATCAAAATTCAAGAGAATGATTTGGTCTGGACTAAATCTGTCGCTATCGTTTTCATTGAAACCAGAACTTGGCGCATCACTATCTACGGGAGTTGCTTCCTCAGATGTAATACGGTCGATGGCTTTGCGCAAGCGTTCCGGACTAATGGGTTTCATGATATAATCTACCGCATTGAGTTCAAAAGCCTTGATTGCAAAATCGGGATGAGATGTAATGAAGATAATTTTAGGACTGCACGAAATCTCGTTCAACAAATCAATTGAGGTTACCCCATTCAGGTCAATGTCCAGAAATACAAGATCGGGCTTGGCTTGGTTTATGGTTTCCCTTGCCGATTCATAATCGGAAGCTTCCCCAACAATTTCAATGTTCGGAAAGTTGTCGAGAACCTTTTTTAGGGTAGCCCGCATCATGTCCACGTCGTCAACAACAACTGATCTGATTTTATCTTTGTTCATACTACAATTGCCCCAAACTTACAGCTTTTCATCAAATTTCCTAGGATTCAAGCATCCTGATGTTCAAAATTTTGCTACGGTTTTTCACAGTCATTCTGCAATTGACCAAACAGTTCAGGAAATAGGGCAATACATCCTAATTTTTCGGCTGTCTGAATCGTTTTCAATCAAAAAGAAAGGAAATATTTACAGATTCAATGTGAACATTTTTTTTCAATACAGGTCTTAATACCGACTATTCAAACCGGATTTAAGACCTTATTTAGAGTTGCCTACACCTTGATACGAGCCAAGAAACGAATCAAGCATCTGTTTTTTGCGTCCCAAAGCTTAATTCTTTCTGTTGATAAATTCGGCCTATTCAGCCTCCTCTTTTGATTCCGCCTTACGTTCCGGCCTCATTTATTCCGCTCTTGCTCCATGAATTCGGCCTACTCAGCTTCCTCTTTGGATTCAGCTTTCCGTTCCGGCCTCATTTATTCCGCATTGCTCCATGAATTCGGCCTATTCAGCCTCCTCTTTTGATTCCGCCTTACGTTCCGGCCTCATTTATTCCGCTTTTGCTCCATGAATTCGGCCTACTCAACTTCCTCTTTTGATTCAGCTTTCCGTTCCGGCCTCATTTATTCCGCTTTTGCTCCATGAATTCGGCCTACTCAGCCTCCTCTTTTGATTCCGCCTTACGTTCCGGCCTCATTTGAGGGAAGAAGAGAACGTCCTGGATGGAAGCCTGGTTGGTCATTAACATAGCTAGTCTGTCAATTCCAATTCCGATACCAGATGTTGGTGGCATTCCATATTCCAGCGCTCTAAGAAAATCATGGTCGATAAACATGGCTTCATCATCGCCTCTTTCCATCAAGCGTACCTGCTCTTCAAATCGCTCGCGTTGATCGATTGGGTCGTTCAATTCTGAATAAGCGTTGGCAATTTCTTTTCCATTTACCATCAGCTCAAAACGCTCAACCAATCCTTCTTTTGAACGGTGCTTTTTGGTGAGTGGACTCATTTCAACCGGGTAATCAATGATAAAGGTAGGTTGAATAAAGCTGCCCTCGCATTTTTCGCTGAATAACTCGTCGATTAACTTGCCCTTGCCCATAGAATCTTCTACTTCTATGTGCAATTTCTTGCAAACCTCGCGCAAGCCGGCTTCATCCATCTGACTTACATCAATGCCCGTTTTCTCCTGAATGGCTTCAAAAATACTAATGCGTTTGAAAGGCGCTTTGAAGTCGATTAACTTATCGCCAACCGGAATTTCGGTTTTACCGTGCAAGGCCATCGCAGTGGCTTCCAGCATTTTTTCGGTAAAGTCCATCATCCAGAAATAATCTTTATAAGCCACGTAGAATTCCAAAATGGTAAACTCCGGGTTATGGGTTCTATCCATGCCTTCGTTTCTGAAGTTACGGCTAAATTCATACACCCAATCAAAGCCACCAACAATGAGTCTTTTCAGGTACAGTTCATTGGCAATGCGCAAATAAAATGGAATGTCGAGAGCGTTGTGGTGGGTAATAAATGGACGAGCAGCCGCTCCACCCGGAATGTTTTGAAGTACGGGTGTGTCAACCTCTAAAGCGCCATGGGCATTCAAAAAATCGCGAATGGTTTTTACCATTAGGCTTCTTTGGCGAAAGGTTTCTCTAACCTGAGGGTTAACAATCAAATCGGCATAGCGTTGGCGGTACCTAAATTCGGGGTCGGTAACGGCGTCAAAGGTTTCTCCCTCCTTTTCTTTAACAATGGGCAAAGGACGAAGCGCTTTTGAAAGCAGTTGAAACTCGGATACATGCACTGATGTTTCTCCGGTTTGTGTTTTGAAAACAAATCCCTTTATGCCAATTATATCACCAATATCTAACAGTTTTTTGAAAACCTGGTTGTACAAGGTTTTGTCTTCACCCGGACAAATATCGTCGCGACGAACATACAGCTGAATTTTGCCAGCTTCGTCCTGAATTACGGCAAAATTTGCTTTGCCCATATCTCGAACGCTCATAATTCTACCGGCAAGACTTACAGATTTCCATTCTTCTGCTTCTGGATTGGCTTCAAAACCGGCTTTCAAATCGGTTGAAAGGTGGGTGGTTTTAAATTCTTCGGCAGGGTAGGGGTTTATTCCTAAATTGTGAAGATCAGCAAGTTTTTGTCTTCTCAGACGCTCAGGTTCGCTCAGGTGAATCGTATTTTCCATCGTTATTAATTGCGCGAAAATAAGGCGAAAGAATGATGTTTAAAATTCTCATATAGCGATTTATGGATTCTCTTCAATGCTTTCGGTTTGAATTTATGAGCGAGGTGTTCTATCGAATATGCAACCATGCTAGGCTTCAATCCAACAAAAAAGACCAGATTAAGAATTTCAATCTTAACCTGGTCTTTTCTCAAAAGTGTTAATTTAACCTACTTCCACGAAAGCTTTAAGGCTTTACATAGAATTTGCTGGCATCTCGATATCCCGATTTTACCTTGTACCAATCGGTGTATTGGGTTCCTCCGCTCTGAGCCCAGCTTGCAAAGCGAAGGTGAGCCAGAACAATTTGTGTTTTTTCCCAAGGGTATTCAAACTGCTCAGGAATGGCAATGGCAAAAGGAAGGTTGTTTTTGGTTTTGTAATAAAAGCCTTTAGCCGGATTGCTGGCATCTGAATTGGTGCCTAAAACCGACATGTTAGCCAATTGGGTAGGCTGCATACCGCTTAAATGCACCTCATAACCTCTTCCTTTTCCAGGTTCATCCACATAAATGAAGGGATTGAAAGTACCTAAGGTAAAGGTTTTGGAGCTTGCCAACGTGAGGTTTGCATAAATGGTATCTGTTTCAATAAACTTAACACCTTGCATGGTATTGTATCCCGAAATCAAAGCTTTTGAATTGTTGAATACTTTGAGGATGGCTTTGGTAACGCCGGCTTCTAAACCCGCATTGTTGCCTGTAATGGTAGAAACCTCACTGCGGTTAAATGGCATTTCAACGGAGAATCCGTTTTTGAAAATGCCACCGGCTGCGCGCAATTTGTATTTGCATTGCAGGTCTTTTACTTTGTTAGCGGCATCGGTTACTGCGGTGTATTGATAGTCAACAACCACGTCATTCAAGTCGTAATCCCCTTTGCTTGGCCACAAATCTTCAAATGCTAAACTCGCCATTCCACTTGCAGGATAGGTTACGGTGTAGGCTCTGTCTTTATCGTTGTCAAATTCATCAAATTCATCATCAACACCATCTCCATCAGTGTCTTTGGCTTGTGTGCTCGGAACAATATTGGTAATCTCAACCGCCTTAACGGGATTTGCTGAAGCATAAACAATAACATCGTTGAAATCTTCATCAGAGCCACCGCTGGAACGATGCAAGTCTTCAAAGCCAATTAAAAAACGTTCAGTTGGATTGTCATAAAGCAAAACAACGTGCTCTGCTTTAGTTGGATTACTTTCCGGATTGAGTTCCTTAATGGTAGTGTAAAGGTTGTTTCCAACTCCAATGGTACGTGTACCGCTGTTCCATCCGTTTGATGCAATGGCAAATCCAATGGCGGTATCGGCTCCAAATCTTCCGATATACACTTTGTCGCCGGCAATCATACTTCCTCCACTTCCACTGTAAGAGGCATTGGGGAAAATAGCATAGAAAGAATCAATCTGACTCATGGTAGTTGGCTTGTTGTTTTTGTTGTAAACAAAGAAAAACAACGAATTCATAAAGCCTGCACCCTCACCCACAAAGGTAATCCAGACATCACATTGCTCTTTCAGAATGAGGTTACGCTCCTTATTTCCTTGCAGGTATTCCGGATTGAATTGAGGAACGGGTCTGCGCTCAGGAAGCGAAACATTGATGTCATTCAGAAAAGCTTGGCTAATTACATCGCGTGTTGGCAACAAGTAAAGTGGTAAGCCACTATTGTTCCAACGACCAAGTTTATACGAAAACTTGCTTGCGTTTTTTCCCAAAGCTGAATTGGGATAATGCTTGCGGGTATCAGCCGTAAACAAACGCTGGGGTGCAGTACCACCAACAGTTGCCTGAACTTTTCCTGCCTGAATAGGAGCTACCAAATTATTAGGCAATCCAAGGAAATCGGTATTGATTACCATTTCAGTAAGGTAGGTTGGAAGTTCTTTGCTGATGGTTACGTAACCTGATGCATCACTAATTCCTGTTGCATAAACTAAGCCGCCATCTTCTGGCGCTTTATCCATAAAATCAACCCGAATACCAACCATTGGCTGATCTGTATTCGTTAATAAACGAACTGAAAATTCAACATCCTGGGTGCTTTTGTAATCAAAGCCTTCCGGAACAATCATCTCGTTGATATCGGTGACGAATTCTTTTGGAGTTGGTGTGCTTTGTTGGTTTTCAAGTGTTTTTTTACAGCCAAACAGGGCAACCATGCCTATAGCCAAGTAAAAGATATTTTTCATTGCAGTAGTTATTTCAAATGTTGTTCCAGATTTCAATTGCTTGAAAATCAGTATTTCCTTGAAGAATGGCTTGTTCTTTTTGGGAAAAATCTAAATAAACTTCCCAAAAATGGAAAGGTTTTTTCAATAAAAATCCAGCACTAAGTTAGCCCTTTCGTTTTAATTATTCGGCAAATTTATTTGAAATTTCTCCTGATTTTTCTTCGCTTTTTTTTAGCAGATTATGCGTAGCTTATTCAACGTCGTTTAGCGATTTAAGTTGGTTTGAAGCACTCTGATTAATGCTTGATTCATGCTCGTAGCCGCTGAATTCAAGTACTTTCTTCAGCCACATTTTAGCTTGATCTGTTTTTTTTGTGGCGGCATAGAGGGTGCCAAGTTGAAGGCAAGCATTGGGAGCATAATACGAATTGAAACCCGGAGCAAGTTCAACGCAGGTTTTATAGGCAGAAAGGGCTTCTTCTAATTGATTTTGTTCTTGATAGATTCTTCCCAAGCGGTAATAATATTCCAGTTGTTGGTAAGCACTTAGTTGCTCGGGTTTTGTTTTTTGGAGGGTGCTTAATGCCTGATTGAATTGGCCGCCATCAAAGAGCAATCTGGCCATAAGTAAAGGTTTGGAGGGAAGAATTCCCTTTTCAAGTTCTTTGCCCACGAGCTTTTCTTCTCCATGCTCGCCATAGGTTTTCAGGAAAAGGGAACGCTGACGTTTGTATTCCTGTTCCGATTCAAACAACAACGCATACCAACACAGTTTTTTTAAGCACTCCTTTTTATAAAGCTTTCCTTTGAAATGCTTTAAATACTGGTTTAGATCCCGGTTGGCTTCTTTTTTCAATAAGCACAAGGAGGCAGAGCCCCGCAGGTACCAAAAAACAGGTACTTGTTCTTCGGAGTTCTCTTGAGGTTTTTGGTCGATAACCTGCACACATTGTCTGGCTTGGTAGCATTTTTCAGCTACCAATGCACGCAGATACGCTTGCCAAAGATTACTTTGGAACTGCTGACTGTTTTTTTCAATAAAGGTCCAGGTTTCTTTCTTGTTGTTGTCAAAATTCAGCAAAAGCCATGTGCTGGTAAACAGGGCTTCTGCTCGCTCTAGCTCGAGTTCGGGTTTGTGGGCTGTTTTTGCAATAAACTCCTTCAGCTTATGAATTCCGCCTTCAAAATTTCCTTCCATGCCAATGCTGGTTACCACCCAGGCATATTTAGGAGGAATGGTGCCCAAGGCTGCAAGCAATAAGCTGTAATTTTTTTGATTTTGAAGCACTCCTGGTTTTTTGGCGTACAATGTTCTGCTGAGTTTATTCGCCGAACGGAGGTTGAAAGCGGCACCTACATATTCTCCGAATACCAGTTTAGCAAAGCCTAAATGCAATTCAAACTGACATAGGGAAATGTCATGCATTTCGGATTTTGACGATTCAGCTTCCAAGCGTTGAATTCGTTTTTCACTTGCTTTTTTGAAGGCTTCAAAGTCGGAATTTCGTTGGTTAATTAGAACTTGATAGCATTCCAGAAAACTCTGGTAGTAATCTGAAGCCAGGTTCTGTGGGTTTTCCAACCTTTCCTTTTCAATCCGTTTTTGGGCATCCTGAAAGCGCATGGAAGCGATGGATTTTTGTGCTTCAAATAAATTTCTACTCAGCACAAATTCTCCCGCATAGCAGGCAAATGAACCAAAAACCAGAGCCAAGAAGAAAACTACTTTTTGCATAAAAAAAGCCACTTGCGGTCTGAAATTTCGTGTTTCCCGAATTGGAAAACAATTTTCAAACGGCAAGTGGCTTAAATAGCTTTGTTTTCAGTTAGATATGCGATTCCGCAGATACTTCTTCTGCCAAACCGGAATCAATCAAAACACGACCGCAGTTTTCACATACGATAATTTTTTTACGTTGTTTGATATCGCTTTGACGCTGAGGAGGAATGCCACCGAAGCAACCGCTGCAGCTTTCGCGCTGAATGGTTGCAACACCAATGCCGTTTTTCACTCCGCGACGAATACGCTCATAAGAACCTACTAAACGCTCGTCGGCAACCTTAACAGCCTCAGAACGAACAGCAAGAAGTTGATTTTCTTCTTTTTCGGTTTCGTTAACGATATTGTCGAGTTCACCTTTTTTGGTTGCTAAATCGGTTTTACGACCTTCAAGTTCAAGTTTTAGGTTCTCGAGAGCTTGTTTTTTCTGGTCGATATCGAATTGCGCGTTTTTGATTCGCTTTTCAGCTGCGAGTTGCTCAAGGCCTTGAATTTCAATCTCTTTTGAAAGAGCTTCGTATTCACGGTTGTTTTTTACATTCTCCAATTGCTTCTCGTATTTTTTTACCAAAGCTTTGGCATCCATAATACGAGTTTTGTTTTGGTTGATGGCTTCATCCATCTTTTTGATTTCGGCTTGCATGTTCTGCAAGCGAGTCTCATAACCGGCAATTTCATCCTCCAGGTCGGATACCTCCATAGGAAGCTCTCCACGAACTGAACGAAGGTTATCGATTTTGGAATCAATCAGTTGAAGCTTGTAAAGGGCTTTCAGTTTTTGTTCAATGCTGATATCGGTTGCGCCTGCCATAGTTATGAATAGTAGTTTACAGGGTTTGTATTAATTTGAGATAAAAGGACCGCGAATTTAGCAAATTTTTTGATAATCAAGTCTCTTAACCAATCTTTCGTATATTTTTCACTCTCATAATGTCCGATGTCGGCTATTAATAATTGGCCGTCGGCATCAAAAAATTCATGGTATTTGAAATCTGCACTCACATAAGCATCCAGTTTCCGGCTTTTGGCTATACCTGTTAAAAAACTTCCGGCACCTCCACAAATTCCAATTTTTTGGATGGTTTTACCGCTGAGAGGACTGTGCCGAATTACTTGAAGTTCCATTTTTTCTTTCAGGTAATTCAAAAATTTCTCTTCTGTCATTGGTTCCGGTAAAATACCCATCATGCCTGAGCCAATTTCTTGATTTATATTGCCAAGTGGATAGGTTTGGTAGGCAACTTCCTCGTAGGGGTGTGCTGCTTTTAATGCTTGAATTAGTTTGAATTCCAGGTGGCTAGGAAAAATCAATTCCAGACGGGCTTCGGCTTCTTCGTGCAATTTCCCTATTTCTCCTACAAAAGGATTGGCTCCGGTTTTGGCTCTAAAGCTTCCTTTTCCCGAAATGCGGAAACTGCATTGGTCGTAGTTGCCAATTGAACCGGCTCCGGCTTCAAATAGCGCCAACCTAAGTTCCTCGGTTTTTGCTTCCGGAACATAGGTTACCAATTGCATCAATTGCTCTTTTTTGGGAAGCAAAATTTCCTGATTAATCAAACCAAGACGATTGGCAAAAGCATGATTCACTCCCAATAAAACATTGTCTAAATTGGTATGAATGGCGTAAATAGCCAACTTGTTTTGAATAGCTTTTATTAAAATGCGTTCGGTTTCCGATTTTCCTGTCAGCGATTTCACGCCTTTAAAGATTACCGGGTGATGGCCAATTATCAAGTTGCATCCGCTTGCAATGGCTTCATCCAAAACAGCCTCGGTAATATCTAAACTAATTAATACTCCTGTTACTTTTTCTTGGCCATTACCGGTTTGAAGTCCGCAATTGTCGTACGATTCTTGCAAGGCAAGAGGAGCCAGGCTTTCTAAATAGGTACAAACTTCCTGAATGGTGTGCATGGTTTACTTTTTTCGTGCAAAAACAAATTCAGCAAATCCGGCAATGTCCCAAAATACGCCTCCCGGAATGAAGCGGTATTTTAAAAATTCAGTAACCAGGGTTAATGGCAATAAAACGATATACGGCCAATACCTTCGCGTTCCTTGGCGAAGGACCGAGAATCCGGATTTTTCCAGTATGCCTGCAACTTCTGGTACCGAATAGATTCGCACATGGGTTGGGTCATCGTAAAAATTCAATGTCCGTTTCATACTTGGTAGCCTGGTACTTCGCTCTGCGGGATATTCAATATAAATAAAGCCCCCAGTTTTAAGTTTGGGGAGCAAGCCTTGAATAACTTGGTCGCCATTGCTCAGGTGCTCAATGATATGACTCATCATAATCACATCAAAGTAATTGTCGGGAATGGATGAAAACTCCAATCGGGTTAAATCCATTTCGTAAAAACCCGACATGGCCTTGAAGTCATTTTCGTCGTTTTCGTAGTTCCGCGTAATATCAATGCCATGGTATTCGCAATGGGGATACCATTTTTTGGTTTTACTGGCCGAGTGACTTCCGGCTCCAACATCAAGCAAACGGAAATTTGCCGATTTTAGGCTAGTGGGAAGAAATCTGAATTTGGGTGGTTTTATTAGGGCCATAACTCAATTGGCAAGTTGTTTTTTGAATTTAAATTTTCGGTATGCTTTGAAAAGTTGGGTGTCTGTAAGCCCTCTGATCAGTTTTACTTTCAACCAAAGTAAAGGATAGAACAAGTGGTTTTTAATGCTCACTGCTAGCGGAAAATGACGCTTCCCAAAGTGGAGGTATTCGCGGTAGCCTTGCATTCTTTTGCGGTAGGTGGTGCCTTGAATATCGTAATAGGCAATGGTTCGATTTACAAACTGGGCTTCCTGCGGAAAACGGCTAAACAATCGAGCAAACCATTCCGTATCTGCTGCCAATTTGTAGCGGGTATCAAACCCTCCCAAACGGGTAAATAGTGATTTTCTGGAAAAGGTAGCTTGGTGGCAAATGGGGTATCTTGAATAGAAATCTGAGATGGAAACTTCCTCTCCGGCTACGTAATCAATCCCGGTTGGTTCATTCACCGTTTGTACTTTACCGTACAAAAATGATTTGCCTTCCAAGGGTTGATTCAGGAAAAGCGAACTCAAAACCTGCTTGTCGAAAAACGAATCGCCTGCATTCAAAAAATAAATCCATTCACCTTTGGCTAGCTGAACGCCTTTGTTCATGGCATCGTAAATGCCCTTGTCTTTTTCAGAAATTAAGGCGCCAATTTTGCTTGAATAAGCTTGAAGCAGTTCCAGGGTGTTGTCGCTTGATCCTCCATCCACAATTACAAGCTCAAAATCCTGGAAATCTTGTTTCATGGCAGAATCCAGGCTTTTGCAGATAAGAGATGCTGCATTGTAGCAAACCGTAATTATGCTAATTAATGGCGCGGGCATTAGAACTTAGGGCAATTGCATTTGTTCGATTTGAAAATTCCACCCGATTTGCAGGCAGGCATTCCAAGCAGGCATAGGCCAAATAGTGCCAGTAAAAGAATTTTTCCGAAAGATTTCATAGCTCAAAAATAGGATTATCTCCCTGTATTTTTTTGATTATCGGGCATTCATTCATTCAAATCCTTGCGTTTTGGGCCATCTTCACTAAACTTGCCAAAAACTTTACCACATGGAACTGATTGATTTTATTCTCCATTTCGACAAACACCTTCAGGATTTTATTACGGCTTATGGTACCCTGGTTTATGGGTTGCTTTTCTTGATTGTGTTTATGGAAACAGGATTGGTGGTAACGCCATTTTTACCAGGTGATTCGTTGCTTTTTGCGGCAGGTGCACTGGCTGCCAACGAGCAAAATGGTCTAAGTATTACATTAATTATTATTTTGCTGATAACTGCGGCTTTGTTAGGTGATAATTCCAATTATTTCATTGGAAAGTTCTTGGCCAAAAAAGGCGAAGGAGCAAAACTATTCGGTGTTTTCACCATTCGTAAAGATTATCTCGATAAAACCCATGCCTTCTACGAAAAGCACGGAGCGCGTACTATTATCATTGCGCGTTTTGTTCCTATTGTAAGAACCTTTGCTCCTTTTGTGGCCGGGGTAGGCAATATGACTTATAAAAAATACATGTCGTATTGCGTGGCAGGTGCAATTCTTTGGGTTACCTCCATTTCGCTTGCAGGTTATTTCTTTGGCAGTTTACCTTGGATCAAAGCCAATTTTGAAAAAGTAGTTTTTGGCATCATTTTGGTTTCTCTGCTTCCTGTTGTATTTGAATTTGTTAAACATCGTTTTGCTAAGAAATAGCTTAGTCCTATTTTTTCTGCTGGCTACCTTGGTGGTTAGGGCCGAATATTCGGGTGGAATAGCCCAGCTTCGCGCCGAACCGGATGGGGAGGCTGTGCTTGAAATAAAAAGTGGTACCGCCTTCATTGCACATCCTTTCAATGCTAGATTGAGTAGGGTTTGGCTTGAATTGTGGGTGAAGAAAGATGGACAATATGACGAAATTCAGCTCAAACGCGGGGCTGTTTTGTACGATGCAAACGGCAAAAAAGTCGGAAGAGTCATCCGGCCATTCAATCCCATTCAGGAGTTTCCGCATAACGATACCTTGGTGAAAATATGGATTGATGCCTACCTGGAGCATGCCAGCATCGATATAATTTCAGTAGCAGAAGCTGAACTTCAAAAGTTGTTGATGGTGGCGCTTCCCAACAGTCGACAGGAGTTTTTTCAAAGCTTTTTAGATACCTTTAAACTACAGGAAATGCCTGAACAGGGCGATTATAAAAGCTTTTTGCTGAATGATTTTGATTTTCAGAAAAGGGAGTTCCGTCCGCGTTTATTGCTCATTTTTTACCGCAATGAACTGATTGCCGTTTTTCATCACCGGCCTTTGAAGGCCAAGGTGTACGATTCTATTGAAACCGGAGGCGCTTTCGGCATGATTTACAATTCAAAATTCTCCGAAAATTCAAAGGCAACCCTCATGCAAATCTACAAGTCGAAGTTTCGATAACTACCGCCTAAGGTCAAATATCCTCCAATTTTCTGCTTTTTGATACTTCCCACAGACTTTGGGGTGCATTTTATTCTACTTTCTTGGCTTTGATTGCGCAATTTTGTTAATTGGGATAATAATTTATGACGCGCAGCAAAACCGGCTTTACTATTTTTATTGTTGAGGACGATACCTGGTACCGTAATTTTTTAAGCTATTCTGTTAGTTTGAATCCGGATTACAAGGTAGAAGCATTTGCCGATGCAAAGGAATGTTTAGCCAACCTCCATAAGAAACCAGACTTAATCACAGTTGATTACTCTTTGCCGGGAATGAACGGAGCCGAATTAATTAAAAAGATTAAGGAGCTGGACGACCATGCTCAAATCATGGTTATTTCAGGACAAGAAGATGTAGGAACAGCAGTTGAATTGTTGAAGTTGGGTGTTTTTGATTACATCATCAAAAATGAGGATACCAAACCTCGCTTGTTGAACTCCATCAACAATGCATTAACCAACTCGGCTTTGCGTTCAGAAATTAGCAATCTGCGTGAGGATCTTGGAAAAAAATACGATTTCAGCAAAACCATTATTGGCAACAGCGATTTAATCAAACAAACGTTTAGCCTGATTGAGAAAGCCGCAAATAGTAAAATAACCGTTTCTATAACAGGCGAAACCGGAACTGGTAAAGAATTGGTTGCCAAAGCGATTCACTACCACAGCGAACGCAAAAAAGCAGCATTTGTTCCGGTTAACGTGGCTGCTATCCCTAAGGAATTGATTGAGAGCGAATTGTTTGGTCATGAAAAAGGTGCGTTTACCGGAGCCGATGCGCGCCGAATAGGTAAGTTTGAGCTGGCGCATAAGGGAACGATTTTTTTGGATGAAATAGGGGAGTTAGACCTTAGTCTTCAAGCTAAATTGCTGCGTGTTTTGCAGGAAAGAGAAGTTACCCGAATAGGTGGAAACCAAACTATACCCGTAGATGTGCGGGTAATTGTTGCCACGCATAAAAATCTTTCAGAAGAGATTCAAGCCGGCAGATTTAGGGAAGACTTGTATTACCGCTTGTTGGGATTACCAATTGCTCTGCCTCCACTTCGCGATAGGGGATATGATATTATTCATATTAGTAAAGCATTTATTGACGAATTTTGCAAGGATAACAAGATGGGGAAAATCATGCTAAGTTCGGATGCGCAAAAGAGATTGCTTGATTATTCCTATCCCGGTAATATTCGCGAGTTGAAAGCAATTATTGATCTAGCCTGTGTGATGTGCGATGGTGGTATTATTGAAGCCAAAGACATTACCTATAACAGCGATAAGTCGATGAGCAGCTACCTCAGCCGTGAAATGACGCTGGATGATTTCAATAACCTGATTATTAAAACCTATTTGGATAAATACAATGGCAATGTAATTACAGTTGCCAAAAAGCTGGAGGTTGGAAAATCAACCATATATAGAATTATGAAGTCGGATTCTTTCCAGAAATTAATGAACGAAAAATAATCTTACACTATGAAAAAGACGCTATTAGCCCTGGATGATGAAATCAGTATCCTCAAGATACTTGATTTCTACTTTGGAAAATCCTACAACGTGGTTGCTAAGCAAAATGGGAAAGAAGCATTGGAATGGATGCAGCAAGGTGTAATTCCGGATGTGATTATTGCAGATATCAATATGCCTGAGTTGAATGGAATTGAATTCATCAAACAAATTCGCTCAAGCGGCTTTTTTAAGGATATTCCGCTAATTATGCTTTCCGGAAACGAAGGCACTGCTGATAAGATTCGTTGTTTAAAGGCGGGTGCCGATGATTATGTAATCAAACCGTTTAATCCGGAAGAGCTTGATGCCCGTATCGAAAATATTTTTCGTCGCCTCAAAAAAGTCTGATCATGGAAACGGTTCAGAACAAACCACGTATTGCCTTTATCTCAACAAATGCCGACTCCATAGTGGAGTTTTCGCATTTGTTTAAGGAAGAATTCGAGATTTTTCATTTCGATAATATCTTCCAATTCATTCAATGGACGAACAAAAATGAGCCTGTAAAGCTTATTGTTCCGCATTCTGATTTGTTGGGTGTGAATGGAATTACCTTACGCAAAAACTGCAAGAATGTTCCCAAAACAGCGAATGTTCCCTTTGTGCTCATTGTAGATAGAATTACAGATGCCAGCCGGAATATTGCCCTGCATGAACAGTTTGCCGACATTTTTGAAAGGCCTGTAAACAAGGAGGAATTTTTGAACAGGGCGCTATACCTTATTCAAAATCCGCCGCGTTACCACAAATCCATTTTGGATGCAAGGACCGAGTTCCCAAAATACAGTATGCCGCTTTCAAAACGTATTTTTGATGTGGCTGTGGCTTCTTTGGCAATTTTGTTTCTCAGTCCGCTGTTTTTGTTGATTGCTATCATCATTCGTCTCGAATCAAAAGGACCGGTGTTTTATGCGGCAAAACGCGTTGGTACCGGTTATGTGATGTTTGATTTTTACAAGTTTAGGTCGATGAGGCAAGGTGCTGACGCCATGCTAAAAAATCTTAAGCATTTGAATCAATACACTCCGGCGGCGGATGAGAAAACAATTGATGATTACAAAAACTTCCTCTGCGAAGAATGTAAATTGGCTAAATCAAGCTGCCGCAACAAATTGTATATGGACGGTGATATGATTTGCGAAAAGGTATTTGCCGATGTGAAGCGAATCAAAGAAGGTTCAAAATTCATCAAAATTGAAAATGACCCACGTATTACCACCTTTGGAAAAATTCTTCGCAATACCAGTATGGATGAATTACCTCAGTTGTTCAATGTGTTGAAAGGGGATATGAGTATTGTTGGAAATCGTCCTTTGCCTTTGTATGAAGCTGAGAAATTAACTACCGACCATTTCTCCTTACGTTTCCTTGCCCCTGCTGGAATTACCGGTCTTTGGCAGGTTACTAAGCGCGGAAGAGGTGGACCAATGAGTGAGGAGGAACGCATGGAATTGGATAATGAATATGCCAAAAATTATTCCTTGTGGAATGATATTAAACTTATTCTAAGAACCATCCCTGCCTTGTTTCAAAAAGAAAATGTATAATCTGATTCAACAAGAAAAGCTGCTCTTTGGGGCAGCTTTTTTTGTTTTACAGTTCCCCTCTGTTGAGTTCGCCGGGGTTCATAAATATGGCTAAGATTAAACAGGTAATTTGCGAAAATGTATTTGATTTGGTAGACAGACTGCTAGGTTAGAGTGTTTTCAAACCGGTCCTCAATAAAAAAAAGCTACTCAAATTGGCAGCTTTTTATCTTCTTAGGTTGATAGGATTAACTCACTTTTTCCCATTGCTTAGAGTCGGGATTGTAGCGCTTGATAACTCTGGCAGGATTGCCAACTGCAATTGAATAATCAGGAATGTTTTTGGTAACCACCGCACCTGCTGCTACAACACAATGCTTGCCTATGCTTACACCGGCTGTAACAACTGCGTTCGCGCCAATCCAACTTTCATCACCAACCGTTATGGGGCTGGTAGTTACAGGCTGTTTATGGATGGGTAAATTGATGTCCTCATAGCCGTGATTCAAGCCACTCATTACTATATTTTGAGCCAAAATTACATTGTTGCCAACGGTAACAGGGCCTATCAACACATTGCCAATCCCAATTCGGCTATGTGAGCCAATTTTTACAGGGCCAACCCCATTGTTTACCGTTGAAAAATCCTCAATGGTTGAGCCTTCTCCCAATTCAAACGGATTAAAAGGTAAAACATCAATTCGCGTTCTGCGGCGAATAACCGAACCCTTGCCACGTTTGTGGTAAATCGGATTCACAAACCACTTCACCCAAAGCCTTGGCCTTGCCTGGCCGCGGGGGATAAGTAAGTAGTGCACAAACTTTTTTAATGCTTGGTTTGATTTTATGGTTTCTGCGATTCCCATAGTTTTAGCAATATTCAGGTTTAACGCTTTGAATGGCTTTATAAATAGCCTTTACACTGTTTTCCCAAGTATGAGTTTGTGCAAAGGTTATACGCGCTTGAATGCGGGAAGAATTATTTTCGGCGAGTGCTTTTTTAATCAGCGGAATGTATTCGTTTGGTTCTTTAGCCAAATAGGTATGTTCGGCAAAAATCTCCATAGCCTTGGTAGCCGTTGCAACAACAGGTTTGCCCATAGCCAGGTATTCATCTATTTTCCGTGGATAATTGCCAATGGTAACTTCATTCAAGATTTGTGGATTAATGGCCACATCAAATGCTTCCAAGTAATCTGCAAGTTGGTTAACCGGCTTTGAGCCCAGAAAGTGTACATTGGGTAATGCATGCAAATCCGAGTTTTTGAATCCCTCATCTTCAGGACCAATCAAAACAACTTGCCAATCGGGTTGACCTTGCGCAATTTTACGAATGATTTCAAGGTCAAGACGAAGGGTGTAAAGTGCACCAATATAACCAATGACAGGTTGTTTTATGGTTGCAATATCGGGCGGAATGGTTCTTCTGATTTCAGGGTCAAATGCACTGATATCACATCCTTGGCCAACATAAAACGACTGCTTATTGTGTTTGGCTGCCAATTCAGATAGGTACGTAGAATTTGCACAAACCAAGTCTACTTTGGCCATAAATTCTGGCTCCAAAAACTGTCCGTGCTTTTTCCAATAAGGCACGCTCATCATGTTGTCGCGAGTGTAATAAATGGATAAGGCCGGTTTTAGCATTTCCTTCAGGTGGTAACTTCTAAACATATCGCTATCTGTTAACAGGCAGAAGTTTTTCATGCCCAGCAAGTCGATTGCCTTTTTTATCTCACGAGCAAAGCGGATGTTATTTATTCGATTTGCTATCCGAAACAATGGCGTAGCAGGAATCCAATTGATGTTTTCGAGTAAAGTATTGGGGTAGTAAATCCAGAGATTATTATGCACCATAACCAGGTTTTCCTCCTGGCCGTTAAGCATGCGTATACGCTTTTGCACATTGGGTTTATCCTTTTCCTTTTTGAGGCTACCTCTGTCAAATGCGTAATTCACATACAAAACCCTGTTTTCCTTTGCCAGCTCCTCGGCAATATTGATGCAATTACTACCGATTGCCATGTCGTAAGGCTGAAGTCCGGTAATAATAATGTCGCGATTTTTCATAGGTTCAGGACTGTTCAAACGCGGTCGAATGTCGTAAAAAAAATACGCATTTTCCCTGTTGTCAAAAAAATAGACACCTAAATAATTCGGGTTAATAAGTGAATTCATTTGGTACCCTCATCCCGGCTTACTTTGTTGTAGCACAAAATAAATAATGTGCCCTTGCTATACCCATGAAAAAACAGTTGCTTTTATTTCTTACAATTCTGGTCGGCCTAATGGTGTCTAACCGGGCTCAAGCTCAGGTTTTACAGAAGGAGGAGCTGTTCCTTGATCCGAAGGTTGATATTGAAGTGTTATTGCCCAGGTTTGATTCTCTGTATCAAATCGCACTTAAGAATAGTGCCTACAGAAAGCAGGCTGAAGCGGATATGCGCTCGGCAATGTGGACTGAAAGATACACCCGTTGGTTGTGGGCAACTAATGTGAGTGTGTTCTATAACTACTCATTTGGTAGCCTTCCATTCTTTGGTTATGCAGACCCAACTCAACCACAAGGTTTGGTTCTGGTAAGGCAAGGTTATCGTGCTGGTGTGAACATTCAGCTTTCCTTGTTTGATGTAATGGGCCATAGAGGTAGGGTGAATGAAGTTAAGGAAAAAATACTTTCGGCCAAGCATAAAAGAGACGGTGATGCACAGGAATTACGTAGAAGTTTGGGCCAGTTTTATGCAGATATGGTTGGGTATAACCGCTTGTACAAAGCCCGTAACGAGGATTTGTTGACTCAAACCGTAGCCTGTTCGGTTGCCGAAAAAGAATGGAGGGAAGGTACCATTCACATTTCTGAATACGCTCGTCAGAAAAACGTATTGGCAGATGCTGATGCGGCCTATCAGGAATCGTTCAGATTTTATTACAGCGCGTTGCTCCAGTTTGAAGCCCTTCTGGGACAACCACTAAGTTCATTAGTGAAAAAGAAAGGGGGATAATACAATGACATTTGCACAGTTTTTACGCATTTTCAGCAAGAACCTTAAATGGTTAATCCTGTTTCCGCTGCTGGTAGCGGTTCTGGTTTATTTCCTTACGGCACGAATGCCTAAAGAATATGAATCGGCTACCAGCGTATATACCGGTTTTGCGTCAGGTTATGGCATTACCAGCGGTGAAGAAGTAAATCGGGTTGACTATTTCGCGGTAAATAACGCTTTTGATAACCTCCTTGCAACTGTTAAAGCACGTCAAACTCTGGAAGATGTTGCTGTTAAACTTCTTGCCCAGCACTTGCTGCTTGAAATGCCTGATCCACTATATTTAAGTCAGGAAAGTTTTGAAAAATTGAAAAACGACGTTTCAGAAGAAATGCGCGCAAAACTTATCGTGCCTGGTAATTTCGCTGCAACTGTCGATCGCATTACTAAAGAAAAAAATAGCTCCACTGATAATATTGTTATTGAGTTGCTTTCAAAACCAAAAGGCCATTATAGCCTTCAGCAACTTTTCAATAACCTTACCGCTGAACGTAAATCTACTTCCGACTTCCTCGATATCAAGTACAAATCTAGTGACCCTGGTGTGTGTTTGAATACGGTTAAGTTTGTTTCAGAAGTGTTCATTGAAAAGTATAAGTTCCTCAAAGGTTCTGAAACGGTGAATGTGGTGAAGTGGTTTGAAGCACGTTTGAAGGATGCCGCTGCAGAACTTAACAATTCAGAAAACAAACTGAAAGATTTTGGTATCCGGAATAAAATCATCAACTACTACGAACAAGCTAAAGCGGTTGCCATTGAAAATGAAACCAATGAAACCGAATACTACAAAGAGTTAATGACCTATGAATCGCACAAAAAGGCCATTGCTCGTTTGGAAGATCAGCTTGAAAGCCGTGAAATTCTATTGAAGAATAACAGTGAGTTGAGTCGTTTGCGTAAACAGCTTGCAGACGCGCACGAAGAATATGAACGTGCTAAGTTGTATAACAATAGCGAAGAGAAAATTACACGTGCAGCTGCAAAGGTTGATGCGTTGAAGCAAGAGATCAAAGTATGGGTTCTTCAATATTACAGCATTAACAATACCATGGAATCTGTTCCTGCTAGTGTTGTTCTTGAAAATTGGTTGCGTGAAGTTATTGGCGCAGATGCCTCAGAAGCCCGTCTTCAGGTGTATATCGACCGGAGAAAAGAATTCGACCGCAAATACAACGAGTTCTCTCCGTTGAACATGCAGGTAGCTCGATTGGAACGTGAAATTAGTGTTGCTGAGAAACAATACCTTGAAATCCTTCATGGTCTGCACTTGGCAAAATTGCGTCAGCAAAACATTGAAATGTCCAATAACCTTCAGATTATGGACAGCCCAATTTTCCCAACCAAGCCGCTACCATCCAGAAGGTTGTTGTTGATCATCCTTTCCTTCCTGGCCTCCTTCTTCCTCTTGTTGATTTATTTCCTTGCCAAAGAATTGTTGGATGGTTCAATCAAAAATACCACACGTGGCGAAGAATTAACCGGATTGAAAACATTCTCAGCATTGCCGAATCGCGGAGCTGCCAGCACGCATAGTAATATCGGTAAGATTGAGAATACACTACTTGATTATGCCGTTTCTAACCTCAAAATTGAATTGGAAACCAATCATCAGGAAGGCGGAAATTACTTGATTACGGTAATTAGTTCGCGTGAAATGGAAGGTAAAACGTATGCTGCTCAAAAGCTTGCTGAGAAACTGTATAGCCTTGACTATTCCGTTTTGCTTTTATCCAACGACGATGCTGTGGAAGATGCAGAAACTGAAGATCGTCGTTACCGCATGATGCGTTACGATATCACCAGCAAATTCTTCAATGCCAAAACAGAAGACCATTTGTTGCCTGAATTCTCAAGGGTGCGCAGAGATGCTTTTAATTTTATCATTGTTGAAGTTCCTGCCATTAGCGTCAATGCGCTTCCTAACCAGTTAATAAAGAACAGTAAGCTTTCGTTACTTGTGCTTGATGCTCGTCGCAGTTGGACGCAAAGTGATGATTATATTTTGAAACTCTTTGCCCGCGCTTCTTCTGCCGATAACAAGATTATGATGTGGCTCAACCACGTTGAGGTTGAAAACCTTGAAAACTTGGTTGGCTTGTTACCAAAATCAACCAAGCCAGTTCGTAAAGCATTAAAACAAGAGCACGAAGAAGCTGAAGCCGAAGGCTAAACCAATGAGTTTGTACCCGAATGACCGCCATCAAGCAGATTTTTAAGAGCAAGAGCTTTTCCTCTTTGTTGGGGAACGGAATGGGTGCGGTTTTAGGTTTGCTAACTTTCTCGCTTCTAGCTCGATTTCTTGATAAACCAGCATTTGGAGCTTGGTTGGTGTTCTTAACCATCTATGGCATTTTTGATACCCTTCGAATTGGAATGGTTCTTAATGCCTTGGTAAAAAATCTTGCTCAAGCCAAAACAGAAGAGGAAGCTGGTCGTGTGATTGGTTCCTCTCTGTTTATTTCTTTAGTAATTACTTTAATCTATGTGTTATTGAATGGTATTGGATTCCTGATTTGTTATAGCTTGGATTGGATTCCTGACTACCAAAGCTTTTTCAAGTGGTTTATCTTGATAGCCATTTTTAGTTTGCCACACAATTTTGCCAGTTGGATTTTGAATGCACGACTCGAAATTATTAACATGAGTGTATTGCGTATTCTCAGCCAGCTTGTATTTATTGCTTATATCTTCCTAGTAATACGCCTTGATGCAACAGTTGAGCAAACCTTTTTAGGTTACACACTCGCTCAAATTCTTCCCAGTTTATATGCCTTGTATAAATCCTGGGCTGGATTTCATCACCTGAAAGCCTACACCCGCGATATGCTGAGCCAAATTTTTCATTTTGGCAAGTATTCCATGGGAACATTAATTGGTTCAAACCTGTTAAGAAGCTCGGATACATTTATTATTACCTCTACTTTGGGTTCTGGAGCTGTGGCCACCTACAATGTGCCACTTCGCATGATTGAGATTATTGAAATGCCCTTGCGAAGCTTTACAGTTACCGCTTTGCCGGGCTATGCTAAATTGGTTGCAGATGGCAAGTTTGAGGAATTGCGAGAAGTATATGAACGCAGAACCGGACTTATTTTTTACCTCTTATTGCCTGTTTCATTTTTGAGCTTCTTATTGGCTGATTGGGTGGTTTTGTTATTGGGTGGTTCTTCATACCAGGATGCTGGCATTCTGCTTAGGCTTTTTGCAAGTTATATGGCGATTTTGCCACTTGATAAGTTTTCGGGTGTTTTATTAGATACCATCAATAAGCCCAACCTGAACTTTTACAAAGTGATGATTATGCTTGCCGTGAATGTAGCCGGTGATTACCTGGGCATTTTCCTCTTCGGAAATCTGCATTCCGTGGCAATTGCATCAACGCTGACCTTTATTGCCGGAATGCTATTTGGTTATTATCAGTTAAAAAAGTACACCGGAATTCGCTTTCCGTATGTGTTAAGTCAAGGTTGGGTTGAGTTTATTTTCTGGATAAAAAAAATAGTTAAAAGACATGGTAGCCAGACCGCGCAATAAGGGGTTCATTTCTCCGGAATTGAATAACCTGATCATTGGAACCATGATTTTCATGACAGGTTTAACCATGGCCATTGTGGCTTCAATGGGAGATGCCGGTATTGCGGGTCTCGTAACCCTTTTGCCTGTATTTTTTGGTCTGGTAATTCTCATTATCAACAATCCCTTATACGGATTGCTCTTTTACCTTAACTATTCATTTTTCTTTACAGGATTAAACAGGTATCTGGTTGGTATTCCTTTGGGTCTCATGGTTGACGTGGTGCTCTTTATTACGTCGCTTTCCATGATTTTTCGACTTACCAAGGACAATGTGAAGCTATTGAATAGTGGTACATTTATCACGACAGCCTTGTGGTTCTTATACACGGCGCTTGAAGCATTTAACCCGGAGGCGTATAAGATTCAGTCGTGGATTTATGCAGTTCGAGGAATTTCCTTGTACGCCATTCAGACTGTTCCGCTTACACTCTTGTTGGTTACAAAAAAAGAGACGGTTAATACCTTTTTCAAAACGGTGTTTTCCTGGGGTATTTTTACGGCAATTTGGGGTTGGAAGCAAATCAATATCGGAACTGACCCATTTGAGCAGGCCTGGCTTGACCGTGAAGGTGGCGTAACCCACGTATTGGGTGGTCAGTTAAGAGCTTTTTCGTTGTTTTCAGATGCAGGTCAGTTTGGTGTTACCATGGCGTATATCGCCTTCTTATTCCTGATTCTCGCACTTGGAAAGTACAGTACTCGTCAACGTTGGATTTATTTTATTGGGTTTGTGGTGTGCATTATCGGGATGAGTACATCTGGAAGTAGGGGACCTGTATTCGTAATTTTCGTAGGTATGATTGCCTACTTATTTCTCATTCGAAATTTTAAAATTCTTGTGCCCGGTTTATTGGGTATTTTATTGGTGTTCTCTTTCCTGAAGTTTACGTTTATTGGGAATACCAACTATCAAATTTTCCGACTTCGTACTGCACTCGACCCGAAGGAAGCGTCTTTGTTGGTGCGACTTGAGAACCAATCAAAACTTAGGAAATACCTTGAAGATCGCCCTTTTGGTTCGGGTATTGGAACAACAGACGTTTGGGCGGCAAGGTATTATCCGGGTTCGTTTTTGGCAAATTTGCCAACAGATAGCTGGTTTGTTAAAATTTGGGCTGAGAATGGAGTTGTGGGTCTAGTAGTTTATGCCTTATCATTGGCTTGGGTCATTGTAATGGGTGTAGTGAATATTCGCAAGCTCAAGAATCCGGATACACGGCAGAAGATGATTGCACTGTATGGAGGTTTTTTGGGGATTATGGTGGCCAGCTTCGGTAATCCGGTGTTCGGTCAGGCGCCGCTTGGGGTGTTGATGTATATGTCTATGGTAATGGTTACTACAGCTGAACGATTTGATTACGATGTTGAACCCACCAAACTACCTGCATCCTAATGGAAAACACAGGCAATCCTTTAGTTACACTGGTTACCGTTAATTACAACGGGCTGGAACATACGCGTGCTTTTTTGGATTCACTCAAAAAAGTAAGTTACAAGCCCATTGAGATAATTGTAGTGGACAATGCTTCTCCCAATGGGGTAGCTAACCTCGATCAGGAGTATCCTGAAATCAAACTCATTAAAAGCAAAGAAAACCTGGGATTTGCTGGAGGAAATAATCTTGGAATTCGTGAAGGAAAAGGAAAGTATTTCTTTTTGTTAAACAACGATACCGAATGTGAACCCGGATTTTTGGAGCCGATGGTTGAGCTTATGGAATCGAATCCGAAGATTGGTATTGGCTCATCGCGCTTAATTTATTATTCACAGCCAGATACCTTGCAGTATGCTGGTAGCACAGGCATCAATCCGTATACAGGAAGAGGATTTGCCATTGGTCATGGAGAAAAAGATAATCCTGAATTTCATAAGTCGTATCAAACGCAATTGGCCCATGGAGCTGCCATGATGATTTCGCGCGCAGCCCTTGAAAAGGTAGGGATGATGGCTGATTTATTCTTCTTGTATTACGAAGAAGTTGATTTTTGTGAACGCGTTAAGCGCGGTGGATTTGAAATTTGGTACTGTGGTGCATCCTTGGTCTTGCACAAAGAATCGATGTCGGTAGGAAAGGAGAGTCCCATGAAGGTGTATTACCTGACAAGAAACAGGTTAATGTACACACGTCGGAATACCAGAGGATTACAACGAATATTGGCCGTTTGTTTCTTTTATTTTTTTGCTTTTCCAAAGGGAATATTAACCTACCTTAAAAGAAAAGAGTTTAAATTGCTAGCATCCTTTTGGCGCGGTGCCATTTGGAATTTATTCAATCATCAGATTTTTTACAATGAAGGTCTGATACTAAAATAAGTGCTATGGAATCTCTGATTTATATGCCCCTTTGGTTGTTATTTGCCCTATTGGCATTTAACGTCAGCTATTTTCTTTTTTATGCAATAGCGAGTTTAATTCCTCGCAAACCTTTATACACAGCGGTAAAAAGAAACAATCGTTTTTTGGTAATGATTCCGGCTTACAAAGGTGATGAGGTTATTCTTCATACGGTGGAAGAAAGCTTTAAGCAAGAGTATCCAATGAATGATTATCGCATTCAGGTTATTGCAGATCAACTTCAACCCGAAACCCTTGCAATTTTGAGAGCTCAGCCCTTGGATGTGGTGGAGGTGAAGTTTGAAAAAAGTACTAAGTCAAAATCCTTGAATGCTGCATTGGATACTGTTTCTGAATCCGATTACGATTATGCGGTTTTGCTGGATATTGATAATATTATGGCTCCTGACTTCCTGAGTAAAATGAATGCTCAGCTTCAAAACAGGGAAGTTGTTGTTCAGGGGCATCGCATGGCTAAAAACCTTGATACACCCTTTGCCATTCTAGATGCCCTAAGTGAGGAAATCAATAACAGTATCTTCAGGAAAGGACATTTTAACCTTCGCTTTTCTTCTGCTTTAATTGGTTCAGGTAAAGCCATACGCCTAGATGTTTTTAAAGACGTCATGAAGAAAATTGATGCAGTTGGCGGCTTTGATAAAGAACTTGAGATTAACCTGATTGGTTCAGGAATTCGTATAGGCTACGATCATACAGCTTTTGTGTACGATGAGAAAGTACAGTTGCCTGAGGTCTTTCAAAACCAACGACGCAGATGGCTTTCTGCCCAGTTGAATTACATGAAGAAGTTTGCTTTAAAAGGAATTGTGAAAGGACTTTTTACATTTAAGTTTGATTTGCTGGATAAGAGTTTGCAATTAACCTTATTGCCACGTGCCATTACCTTGGGCTCTTTGGGCATTATGAGCTTTACTTATTTTTTAGGATTTGATATGGGCTTTTGGTTTTTGGTTTTGCTTGGTCTTAACCTATTTGCCATGATGCTTGCTATTCCTGCCAAGTTTTATCATTGGAGATACATGAGTGCGATACTCTATTTCCCCAAAGTCTTTTACTTGATGTTTGCCAATTTCTTCAAATTGAAGGGCGCAAATAAATCTTTTATCCATACCCCACACCAGGTGAGTAAACCCAAGAAATGATTGCTTTTTTAGACCATATTCTTCTTACAATAGAACTGGTTTTGCTATGCTACCTGGGCTTTAATATCTTGTATGTTACAGTGTACTCGGTATCCGGTAGCTTTTACAAGCGAACTGATTTTAACGCCATTCCCATCCAAAAGCATAACCGTTTTGTAATTCTGATTCCTGCCTACAAAAGCGATGAGGTAATTTTAAATACGGTAGGTCATGCCTTGAATCAAAATTACCCCAAAGACCATTTTGATGTCATTGTTATTGCCGATTCACTTAAGCAACTCACTTTAGGTGAATTGTTGGTTATGCCCATCAAGTTGATTCCGGTTCAATTTGAAGTTTCAACCAAAGCCAAATCGCTCAATACTGCCTTGGGCTTGTTGCCTGAAGACACCTACGATTACTGCGTAGTATTGGATGTAGATAATATCATGGAAGCTGATTTTCTCAGGAAAATTAATGCGCGACTTCAAAACAATGAATTGGTTGTTCAAGGACATAGAACTGCCAAAAATTTAGATACACCTTTTGCTATTCTTGATGGTATTAGCGAGGAAATCAACAATCATATTTTCAGACGTGGACATGTGCGATTGGGATTATCGAGTGCACTTTCCGGTTCAGGACAAGCCATCAACTTCCGTTTCTTTAAAGATGCCATGTATTCCATTTACTCGCCTGTTGAAGACAAAGAGTTGGAATTCTTTCTGGTGAAGAACAATATTCGGGTAAAGTTTGAAGAGGATGCGCTGGTGTATGATGAAAAGGTACAAAACTCCCAGGTGTTTATGAAGCAACGTAAACGTTGGGTGGCGTCGCAGTTTTTCGATTTTAATGCCGTACTCATTGAGGGCATTGCAGGCTTGGTGCTAAGAGGCCATTTCGATTTCTTCGACAAATCACTACAGCGTTTGCTTATGCCCAGGGTATTGTTGCTGGGATTAACCTTTATTTTGGGATTGACAGCCTTTATGCCTTGGTTTCATTTTGGCACGGTATTTCTGATTTATTTTTTGCTCTGTGCCTTTAGTTACCTAATTGCCATACCTACCCATTTCTTCAATTCAAATACCCTGTTGGCGGCATTCAGGGTTCCTCAAGCCTTCTTTCTAATGATTCTTGCCTTGATTAAAAGCAAAGGAGCTAGTAAAATTTTTATACATACCGAGCATTCTGCAATCGTACAACGAAAGCAGTCTGTTGCAGATACTGAATCTATGGGTCGTTCCAAATCTGAATAAGCATGAGAATAGGCATTGAGGCACAACGGATTTTTCGTAAGAAGAAGCATGGCATGGATATGGTTGCACTGGAGTTGGTGAAGCATATTCCTGAAGTGGATACCAAGAATGAGTATGTTGTATTTGTGAAAGAGGATGAAGACAAGGCTTGCTTATCCTCATTTGCCAATGTTGAAGTTCAAGTGTTGCCGGGAGCTTCTTATCCCGTTTGGGAACAATGGATATTGCCAAAAGCTGCCAAAAATGCCAAGGTTGATTTGTTGCATTGTACCTCCAATACCGCTCCCATATTCCCGGGAATGCCATTGGTAATTACCTTGCACGATATTATTTACCTGGAGAAATTGCACTTCAAAGAAGGTACGGCTTACCAACGCTTTGGAAATTTGTACAGAAGATGGAATGTTCCAGCAGTTGTTAAGAAAGCTGCCAAGATTATTACAGTTTCTGAATTTGAAAAGAATCGGATTTGCGAACATTTTGGTTTTGATACGAATCAGGTGACTGCGGTGTACAATGGCGTTAGCAGACATTTTCAACGCGTTACCGATGCCGGATTATTGAAAGAAGCTCGTCAGAAATACCACTTGCCAGAGAAGTTTTTGTTTTTCTTGGGCAATACCGACCCCAAAAAGAATGTTGCCGGTGTGCTGAAAGCCTTGAGCATTTTGAAATCAAGAAATCAGCTGCCGTACAAATTGCTTATGCTCGACATTAACCGCGAATACCTGCAACGCGTTGCAGGAGAAATTGGTGACCTTTCTATTCTTGACGAAATTACCTTTACAGGCTACGTGCCCAATAAAGATTTACCTGCCATTTATAGTCAGGCGGAATTGTTCTTATACCCCAGTTTGAGAGAAAGTTTTGGCATTCCCATGATTGAAGCCATGCGTTGCGGAGTGCCTGTAATTACATCAACTACTTCTTGTATGCCAGAGGTGGCCGGTGGTGCAGCATTGCTTTGCGATCCCTTTGATGCCGAAGCAATGGCTAATTCTATTATAGACTTACTGAACAATCAAACCAAGCGGGAGGAGTTGGTAAAACTGGGATTGGAGAGGAGTCAGAAATTCTCTTGGGTAGAAAATGCCCGACAAACTATTGATATCTATCACCAAATTTTAAAGGCTTGATTTGGGAAAATCAATGAACTTGCTTAATATTCGTTAATCTAAATAACCATGGAAAAATCGTATTATTCTGCTACCACTTACAGCGATATAGAAGATTTAAAACGTCTTGATTTTATTGTAAACTCTATTCAGTCGATGAATAATCCCGGTGCACGTGTACTGGATATAGGTTGTGGAAATGGAAACATCAGTTTGGCATTGGGCTCAATGGGTTATCAGGTTACAGGCGTAGATATTGACCAGGCCTCCATCAATACAGCTTCTTCTCGCAACACGTATTCAAATGTAAAGTTTGAGGTGTTGGATGCGAATTCCTTTGCCTTGAATGATGCCTTTGATGCGGTTGTTTGCAGTGAGGTGCTTGAGCACTTGCATAAGCCATACGAGCTGCTTGAAAGCATATTCCGCATCTTAAAACCGGGTGGCGTTTTTGTAGCAACAGTTCCCAATGGCTACGGTCCGAGGGAAATGCTGATTACTCGTCCAATGCAGTGGCTGGGCCGCAATAACTTGGATAAAGGAATTATTGCCTTCAAAAAATTACTGGGATACAGCGCTAAAACATTGCAATCATCCAATGAAGATTTAACACACGTGCAGTTCTTCAGTGTTGGTGGATTCAATCGTTTGTTGAAAGGTGTAGGATTTAAGGCACTTGAATTCCAAAACGCAGATTTTCTGGAGCGAATTTTCCCATTCTCCTTGCTAACACGCAGAATCAAATTCCTGCAGCGTTTTGATTGCTGGTTGGTTGATTTTCTTCCAAGGCATTTTACCTGCGGTTTTTACACTTCGTGGACCAAATTAGGTAAGTAATGGAAATCCTTTTCTGGACCGGAATTGGAATTGTGTTCTATAGCTATATTGGCTATGGCATCTTATTGGCCATTTTGGTGAAATTAAAGAAAGCCATGGCAGCTAAGCCGGTATTCAATTCCGATTACGAGCCGCATGTTGCCTTGGTTGTACCTTGTTTTAATGAAGCCGATTACATTGAAGATAAAATCAAGAATTCGCTGGAGTTGGATTATCCCAAAGACAAGCTTCAACTGATTTTTATATCGGATGGTTCTAACGATGATACACCGCAACGAATTGCCAAATACCCACAGGTAATGGCGCTGCATGAAGATGCCCGGAATGGAAAAGCAGCTGCCATGAACAGAGCCATGAAATTTGTAACGGCACCAATTGTAGTTTTTTGCGATGCCAATACCGATTTGAATAAGGAAGCCATTCGCGAATTGGTAAAGCATTATCAATTTCCGGAAGTGGGCGCAGTTACCGGCGAAAAACGAATTATAACCAAGGACCGTGAAAATGCCTCGGGTGCTGGTGAAGGAATTTATTGGAAGTACGAAAGCTTTCTCAAGCAGCTTGATTCAGACTTTTACACCATTGTTGGTGCTGCAGGAGAGCTAATGAGTTATCGAACTTCCTTGTACCGTGAATTGCCAAAAGATACCCTGTTGGATGATTTGATGCAAAGCATGCAAATTGCGTTGGATGGCCATCGGGTGATATATGAAAAGAATGCCTATGCTGCCGAAACGGCAAGTGCCAATGTTGGAGAGGAGCTAAAACGTAAAATTCGCATTGCAGCCGGTGCTTGGCAAAGTATGTCGAGACTGCCCAAAGGCTTTGATTTGATTGGGCATTTTAAGGTATCGTTTCTATTTATTTCACACCGCGTATTGCGTTGGACATTGGCACCTTTTTCCTTGTTGCTTTTGTTTGTGTTGAATATTCCATTGGCACTAAGCGGGGAATTGCTGTATCAGGGGATTTTGGTTGCGCAGGTGCTATTTTATGCCATGGCTTTGTTGGGTTGGTATCTTGCCAATCGCCAAATAAAGGTAAAAGCCCTATTTGTACCGTACTACTTCTTCATCATGAATTTGTGCATGTACCTGGGTCTTGCTCGCTTTTTAAGAGGCAAGCAAAGCGCCAATTGGGAACGTGCCAAACGCGCTTAGGATTCTTTTCTTATTTGGTATAAGTTTTCTTCTTACTAGCTATGCTTCCATTAAGCATACTAGAGGTGCCCAGATCTCCATATTAGACACCTGCAATTCCTATATTTGACCCTAGCATCGGTAAACTCATTTTGCTGTATGAATTGGTCGCTTGTAATGGTACTTCGGTTTCCAAAATCTAAGCCATTCTAGTTGCTGGAAATCCTTGATTCATAAAGCCACAATCAAGAAAGCTTTCTTCACAAATTCACACAGAAAGATTTTGCGTAAAAGGGGAAACTGCAACCTTTTTCCATGCGAATTCTTCATTCTCAGCGCTCGATTCTGTATCGATTCGCTGATGCAAAATTCAACGTATAAGCTATATTTACAACTTGTCAAAAAAGCCAGCCATTTCCCTTGCAAAGTATATACGATTAACACCCTGTCCTCCCGTCTTAGCGGCATATGCAATATATATAGAACTCAATAGCAAGTTTCTATAATCTAATAAATCAATCTCACTTTTGCAAGTGTTCGCAAAGTCATTTTCTGAAAATGCTTTATCAATTTCGACTCCACTTTTTTCTGAATTGAAAACATCAGAAAATATTATATCACAAACTACTCCATTAAATTCAAATTCTTTTGCTTCACAAATATTTGTTTGAAATATTGAGAGTAAAAAAAGTAATATTTTTAAAAGTAGTTTCATTTTGTATAAATCGGCGAATACTCTTTTATTTTGCACCCAATTTTTAAATACAAGCCGGTTACAAACTTTAAAGTTTTAATGCACGTTCCACTGTCATCATAAAAATATATTTTGGTATAGTTTGAACCGAAATACTCCACTTTAATCCTACTAGTAAAAAGTGTTAGAAAAAATGCTTTGTAATCAGTTTTATTATTATTTACATATTCTTTTCCTACATCATAAGCCTCCATTGCCCTATCAACATCTATATTAGTTCCAAATGGCGTGATTGTAATTATGAAATTTATGTGATTAGGAGAAATGTATTTTAGTTTTAGATAACGTTCAGCAGTCATCTCATCTAAAATAAAATCTTGATTATCCAGCAATAATGATTGCTTGAGATCAATCAGAACTTCATTTATCAAGTTGATTTGTTCTTTAATTTCAATAATAAATTCCATAATACATTAAGGTTTTAGTCCAAGATTAAATAACGAACGCTTCACTTGTATGGAAGGATTTGCAAAACTGTTTGGTACAAAACTTTTAGGTAAATACATATGATACTTGGCTACATTTGGATTTGTCACACTTGAACCAATCCCAATTCTGAATTTATACCCCCATTGTCCAGCAGCATTTTGACCTGTAGACCACCCTGCTTTAAACCATCCACCTCCTTCATTCAAAGTTCCTTTTGCAAAAGCGGCAGAATTTCCAAATTTCGTAGATGTAATTCCAAATTTTTCACTTAAAAACAGCTTTTCACCAAATGTACCCCCCTTAGCGGCTCTCCTTCCAGCTTGAATTGCATTATAAACCTTTTTTCCTTCTTTGACAAGAATGGGCATGGCAATTAGGCTAGCTCGGGCTGCCATTTTTGCGCCTAAGCGGCCTGCTTTTAA
>Ga0209460_1000412_pt1 | contig 39914 bp, 49 predicted proteins | sample EBPBio132013_DNA_FD_185868 | JGI IMG/M metagenome (GOLD analysis project Ga0209460, IMG submission 185868) | Wastewater treatment Type I Accumulibacter community from EBPR Bioreactor in Madison, WI, USA - Reactor 2_5/13/2013_ DNA (SPAdes)... | ecosystem: Engineered > Bioreactor > EBPR >... | reverse complement strand
CGACGATGACCCAGTCGGGAATCGACAACCACACTGAGGCGACAAAACTCGCACAGCCAGCGCTCCTTGAGGGCCGCACAGCGAAGCGAGAAGAAGCATTCGAGTGGACACCCGGCCAGGGCGACCTTGCCCCTTGGCGTGACTTCCAGGTTGGCGATACCCTCACTGCCCGTGTGCGTGGCACACAACTTCCTCGCCGCGTGATCGGTATTGTGGCGCGCGAGCAGGGCGAGTCAGTGACGGTGCGTGTCATCGTTGGTGAGAAGATCGGCACTCTGCAGTCACGGATCCTCTCTCGCGTCGGCGCCGGGTCGGTGGGCGGCATCATCGGCGGCTCAGGCAACAGCTTTCCCGGGTCGATCGGCCCGTCAGCGCTCGCACCGGACCGCCCCAATGCACTCCAGGTGAAGACGAATACTGGCGAGTGGGGCGAGGACGGCAGCAGCCGGTCAACGGTCGCGCTTGAGTGGGAGCCGGTGACGTCAGCGGTCGACGGGTCGCTCGTCGACGTCGTCGAATACGAGATCTGGTCGCGGCTGCCGCACGAACTTTTGTCGCATGTGACGACCGTGACAGCAACCTCCACCCCGGAGGCTGTGATCTCTGTGTGGCCTTCGGGCGTCGACCGGCTTGTCGCGGTGAAAGCAAAGTCGGCGCAGGGCGTATACAGTGAGTTCTCGCTCGAGGTGCCTGTCACCCCCTCATCACCTGCGGCGTTGGTGCCGAAGGCTCCCGGCGTGGTCACGGTTGCAGCGAACACCGGCGCGTTTACTCCGGCCGGCCCGGTTGCTGCTGTCACGCTCACGATCCCGGCGGTCACGAAGTCTACGGATAACGAAGACATTGAGATCGCTGAGTACGAGTTGTGGGATGCGAATGGGCCACTTGTGCGTGTGCCAGCGTCTCCGGCGAAGGTGACTCTGCCTACGGGCGGAACTGCTGTGTATCGCGCTCGTGCGTGTACGCCAGCGGGCGTGTGGGGCGACTTGTCGGTTGCGTCAGCGACTGTGACTGGCGCGTCGCCTGCAGTGCAGTCGGGCAAGAACCCTACGGGCGTTACTGGCCGCACTGGGTTTGGTGTTGTGGTGTGTGATTGGTCGGGTGCTTTCGCATCTGCTCCTGCCGCGCACACGTTGCTGAATGTGCAGGTGCAGGCTCGCGTCGGCACCACTGGCGCATGGGTTATGCAGGGCACTATGGATCGTGCTGGGTCGGTCACGCTGAAGCTTGGCGAGGCTGGGCAGACTGTGCAGATGCAGGCCGTCGCATATGACAGGCTCGGGCGCGTGATTGGCACCTCAGCCACCGTCTCGGTGGTGGTGCAGGGTATCGAGCTCGATGACCTCGATACTGCGATCACCGATGAGTTGGACAAGATCAATTCTGCGGTGGTGTCAACGGTCGATGAGTATGCGTCGTCGGCATCGGCATCAGTCGCCCCTACTTCGGGATGGTCTTCGGTGCCTCCGGCGTGGTCTGCTGGCTCGTATATTTGGGTTCGCACAACTACCCTGTACGGGTCGGGCGCATCAACGGTAGGTGCCGCGGTTGTTGTGACTGGAAACCCTGGAGCGCCCGGAGCGCCTGGAGCACCTGGAGCGAACAGCTACTTTCACGTTGCTTACGCGACCAACAGCACCGGCACCGCTGGCTTCTCTACGACCGACCCAACGGGCAGGACGTATGTTGGTACATACACGGACAACATTCCAGCCGACAGCACCAACCCAGCGATGTACGAATGGATGCTCGTTAAGGGTGCCGACGGCGCGCCGGGTAGGGGCATCAGCAGCTCGACGGTGACTTATCAGGCGAGCGCATCGGGCACCACTGCGCCGACGGGCACCTGGGCGGGTACGATCCCGTCTGTTCCGGCTGGGCAGTTCCTGTGGACTCGAACCGTGCTCGTGTTCAGTGACGGCGCAACCACGACCTCGTACGCTGTGTCTCAGGCTGGCGCGACCGGCGCTCCTGGCGCGAACGGTGTGAGTGTCACCGGAGCGGCGGTGACCTATCAGGTTGCCGCTTCGGGCACGACTGCACCAACTGGTACGTGGAGCACCACTGTGCCATCGGTTCCTGCCGGGCAGTTCCTGTGGACTCGCACCGTCACGTCTTACTCGAACTCGACCAGCACTACCTCGTACAGTGTCGGCAGCGCTGGCACCAATGGCGCGAACGGCGCACCTGGTGCTCCCGGCTCGCCCGGAGCCTCGGTCACGACTGTGCGACGCTACTTCATGCTCGCGGCGTCGATGCCAGCAAAGCCGACCGCGAATCCTCCGGGCGGGTCTTGGTCGTTGACAGAGCCGGCATACACGGAAGGCTCGACGGACTCGCTGTGGCAGACGGATCAGACGATGCTGTCGTCGGGTGCGTTTTCGTATTCGGATGTGTCGAAGTCGGCTGCGTTCGAGGCATCTCGGCAGGCGTATGACAAGGCGGTGCAGGCGTTCAATGACGCTGCCGCGGCGGCAGTAGCTGCGGGGCTTGCGCAAACGTCCGCTGATGGTCGAAGCAGGGTCTGGTATCTCGCTTCGGCTCCGGCAGGCACTCTTCACAAGAAGGATGACGTTTGGTTCGACACGTCGCAGGGTATGCGAATGTCGTACTGGAACGTGACGACATCCAAATGGGTGCTGGTGCAGTTCGGTACGCAAGCGATCGCGAATTTGGCGATCACGAACGCACTCATCGCGAATGCTGCGATCGATAATGCCAAGATCGCGAACGTCGACGCGGGAAAGATCACGACGGGTTTCCTTGCTGCGGCGCGTATCGCAGCGATGTCGATCACGGTCGCGAAGCTCGCAATCGGCTCCTTCAATGAGATCTGGCCAGACCCTGAATGGCGCGAGCCAGGATACGGCGGGTGGACACCTACTGCCGCAGTTGGCATTCAGAAAGCGGGCACCGGCACTCAGCGCGGCACCTATGTGACGTGGGCCGATATGCCAGTCTCCGAGGGCGAACGGTACCTGTTCAGCATCAAACGCACCAACGTCGCCGGGTCCGGTGGTGAAGCAAACGTGTACGTGCAAGCGCTCGACGCAAACAAAGCGCTACTCAACACCGTGAAAACTGTCACAACGCTCACCCCCGGCACGTTCACGGGTGAACGGCTGGTGCCCGCCGGTGCCGCCTACCTGCGGGTCGGGTTCTATACCGAACCTAACATGGGCACCGGTGTGACGGTCAGATTCTCTGATCTGCATATTCGCCAGCTACAGACCGGCACACTGATCGTGGATGGTGCGGTGAAGGCCCGCCATGTCGAGATGGAAACCGGCTTCTTCGACAAGCTCTTCGGCAACACCGCATCAATCGGGCGCGTTCGAGTCGATCACCTCGCACCCAATGTCGGCGACACGCTGAACATTGGCGGGAACGCGGTCGCCATCAACCTCAACAGTCGCGTCGATGGGGCGCTCGTTGATCTTGAGCAAGTGCGGCAGGATGCTGACGCGGCGCAGTCGTCGGCTGATGCTGCGGGCGCTGTGGCTGATGCCGCGAGTCAGGCGGTGGCGACGCTCGCCGCTGGGCGTGTGCTGACCGCGGAGAACGCGCTTGCCGCGCTCTCGGGGAAGATCGACACCTACGAGAACAGCTTTCTGTTCTTGCCAGACGGGCTGCACATTCGTGAGTCAACGTCTGCGCAGGCAGAGATGGTGCTGACCTCGGCTGGCGCTCGTCTCGTTGCTGACGGCGTGTCGGTGTCTGAGTGGAACCAGGGGCAAATGATTGTGCCTCAGATCGTCGCACGGAGCGGGCAGATCGCCAACCACATTATCGACTCATCCATTGCTGGACATACGACCTGGCGCGCGATTTCTTAGGGGGTGCTGAATGGCGATCACTTACGGGCCGTACTATGGCACGGCTGTCAATGGGCGGCAGCTTGCGGTTACGATTATCGTCGATCAGGATGTGGCTTCGAACACTTCGACGGTGCGCGAGATCACGCAGCTGATCTCAAGCAACGGCAGTGCCGCCTATTCGGATCAGATGCTGATCACGAACACCATCAACGGCGCTTACACCGTGTGGTGGCAGGGATACGCCTCGTATGGTGCGGGCACTCACACGATCACTGACTCGTATCGCGTGATCTCGCATGATGCGAACGGCAACGCGAACGCGACGGTGGTTACTGGTATCCAGGACACGACCGGATCGTTCGCGCTGTCGGTCACGGTGACGACGCTCACGCTGCCGAACATTCCCCGCGGCACTACGCCCAGCATCTCGGGCGGCGGCGGATTCACGACGGGCGCAGCGTCCACGATCAGTCTGCCTCGCGCGGATAGCTCGTACACGCATGATGTGAGTTACACCTTCGGGTCGCAGTCGGGAACGATCGTGACCGGCGCGGGTGTGTCTGCTTCGTGGACGCCACCGCATTCGCTGCTGACAGAGATCCCGAACTCTGCAACGGGCACGGTAGACATCACAGTCGTCACGAAGCAAGGCGCGACCGTGATCGGGTCAAAGAAGGTGGGCTTCACGCTCGCCGCCGGCGCGTCAGTTGTGCCGGTCGTGTCTGCGGTGGCATGGACGGATCAGAACCCGACGGTAGCTTCTGCGGTAGGTGCGTTCGTGCAGGGCATGTCGCTCATCAAGGGTGCGGTCACTGCGGCGGGGGCCCAAGGATCGGCGATCGTATCGAAGGCGCTCACGATCGCCGGGGCCCCGGTCACTGAATCGCAGGTCTGGCAGCCGACGAGCTCTGGTGCTGTCGTCGCCTCCGGCACTGCAACGGATTCTCGAGGCAGATCCGGGAGTAAGGCGCAGAACTTCACGGTGCTCGCGTATGCGCCGCCGACGCTCGCGGAACCGTTGGTGCGGCGTGCGACGAGCGCGCTGGGCACGGTCGGTGACGGTGAGTGGTTGCGCCTGGATCTCACGGCTGCGGTGCAGTCGCTGAAGCCCGCCGGTGTCGAGAAGAACGCGTTGAAGTTGAAGGTTGAAACCAAGCCCTCAAGTGGCGGTGCCTGGACGACTCGAAACAACGAAACCCACACCGGCCTGAGCTACAACAACACGGCGGTGATGGTTGCTGGTGGGAATGTGTTCCCCCTTGCACAGTCGTTCGATGTGCGCATCACCATCACTGACAATCTCGGCCAGTCCGCGACGTTCATCCGGTCGGTCGGCACGGGCGGTGCCTCGCTCGACATTGCGGGCACCGGTACGGGGCACGGGAAGCTCTGGGAGCGCGGCGGCATCGACGTGGCGGGCAAGGGCTACTTCACAGACGACGTGCTCGTGAATGACGTTGCACTGTCGAAGGTCGGTCACACTCACGCCGGTACTGATGTGCCGGCGGCAACCACTGCGGCTCGAGGCACAGTGCCGCTCGCCTCACAGGCTGAGGCTGATGCAGGCACCGACACGGCGAAGGCTATGACCCCGAAGAGCGTGCGCGATCGCGGGTATGCGCCGTGGGCGATGGCTGCAGGCGCTCTCACGACCAGCACGAGCGGTGCGATCGCGGTCACTCTCCCGGCGAGCAGGTTCACGCAGCAGCCACGAGTGGTGGCGGAAGTCGTCGATCACCCGAATGTCTGCGTGACGCACACGCGTGCAGTCTCGGCCACGTCGTTCTCGCTGTCGGCTTACACGATCGGTGGCGGCATTGTCGCTGCGGCCTGCCACTGGCAGGCAGTTCAAATGACGAGCTCCAGCGGGAGCGGATAGGAGGCGCCGATGTTCACGGTTACTTGCCGCACCGGCGGGTGCGAGAACCAGGACGTGCCGATCGAGATTCCAAGCGCCAGCGTCAATCCGATCACTGAGGAGGTGATTCCGGTAGTGCGGGTGCAGTGCGGGCCGTGCGGGCATGAGATCACCGATGTGGTGCCGCCGATCGGAGGCGAAGCATGAGCACATTTGTTTGGCCGAACGGCACCCTCGATGAACCGATCTGCACGGATATCTATGCGCCGCGGACGTGGTCGATGTCGGGCGTGCGGCGCTTCCATACCGGCGACGATGCGATCGGGTTCGACGAGCTGCGGGCGATCGCCGACGGCACCGTGATCGAGTCGAGCCGAAGCGATTGGGCTGGATGGCAGGTGCTCATCTATTTGGGCGAGATCGACGGCATACGAACTTGGGTGCGGTACTGCCACCTCAAAGCGCAGTCTCATCTGCGCCGCGGCGATCAAGTCTCGGCCGGTGACCTGATCGGGCTGATGGGCATGACCGGTGTCGCGACCGGTGTGCATCTCCACTGGGAGATCTACCTCGGCCGTGTCGACCGTGGGGGCGGCACCGGCCCGCACGATGTCGGAACCACGGTCGACCCGCGCGAGTTCGTCCGCGCGCATCTCACTACTACGCCCGCAGGGCAGAAAGAAGACGACACTATGTGCAGACCAATGACGATGGCGAAGGTAACCAAGGGCACCACGGTGGAGGTGACGACGTTCTGGCCGGACGGCAACGAGCGCGTCTTCCAGAGCACGAACACGACCGAGGGGCAATCGTATAACCGAAACGTGGCGCTCGCCTACGGGTGCGCGCCCGAGTGCCCGATCGTGTACATCACCGCATCGCACTACGACAAGATCAAAGCCGAGAACGCTGAAGCACGAAGTCGGCCCGGTGTGGGGCGGGCATGAGTGAGCAAGTGATCCTCGCGCTGACTTCCCTGGGGGTGCCCCTCGCGGGTCTTGTCGGTGCAGTCGTCGGCGCAAGGCTCAATGCCAGCGCAACCGTGAAGGCGGCCACGGCAGCTGCGAGCACTCAGCTGAAGGCGCATGAGGACACCGCGCAGGACAAGCTGATTGACCAGCTGCAGCAGGAGCTCGAGCGGTATCGCAGCGATGCCGACGACCGCGCAAAGTCGATGGAACGCCGCGTTGAGCTCCTCGAGGAAAAGGTCGAGGTACAGGCCGAGAAGATCGAGCAGCAGGCATCTGACAACGCCGCCTATCGGTCGTTCATCGGTGTGCAGCGCGACCATATGGCGGAACACGGGATTCCGCTCCCACCCTGGCCAGACGGCCTCCCACGATAAGGAATCGAAATGACCCTCAAGAACGATCGCCGCACCGCAGTGGTGCGCACCGTCGTGCCCGCGCTTATCGGCGTGCTCCTTGCCCGCCTGATCGCAGCTGTACCGTTCATCGCTTCGATCCTCATCTGGATCGATGGTGTGATCGCGGACACCGCGGCCGCGCTCGCAACGCAGGGCGTCGTCGGCGCCCCGCTAGCAGGCATCACCGCGATGTGGCTGATTCAGGCTGCACTCACCGCACTCGTAATCTGGGCCTACTACCGAATCGCCCGGGCATTCGGCGACCGATGGCCCTCCGTCGAGAAGTGGCTACTCGGCTCCGACGCTCGACCATCCTACGAGCCGCGATACTCCGCATGAAGAATCCAATCCTGCGGTACTTCACGTTCGAGCACCTCCCAGCCGGGCCGCTACGCGACACCTCTGAGAAGTTCTCGGCGCTCGCCGCCGAGCTCGACGATACTTTGCCACCTGGTCCTGAAGCTTCGACTGCGCTGAGAAAGTTGCTCGAGGCGAAAGACGCGGCGGTGCGCGCAGCCCTAGATCTCTGACCATACGAACTGGTGCCCCGGTACTCGACGCTCTTCATGAGCTCGGGTGCCGGGGCACCTTTTCTGTTTTTCCTTGGCCCTACGTCGAGTTGTCGTATGTGGGGATGCGAGGAGGTGAATTGACATGAGATCCCCGAATACAAACCGCTTCGTCGCCATGCTGCTCGTAATCGCTACCGCGATCGCGCTCGTGGCCGGCGCCTGGCATTAGACGAGAAGACCCGCCGCGGCCGGGCTCGCAACTCGCGCGAGCTGGGCCGCGGCTAGACCTCGCGTACCCAATGCAGTACGAGGTCTGCAGCTGGCACCTTGGCATCTTCTTTTGCTGATTCCCAGTCCGAACCGCTGCCGGTGTAGTTTTTGCGCTCGAGCTGCTCGAGGCCGCCAGCTGCTCGGGCTTCACGGGAAAGGTCGGCGCCGCCGACTGCGACGAGTGCTCGAGCGATCATGCTTCCAGATTAGATGCTGCGGTACGTCGCGATCGCCACTCTTTGCGCAGCAGCTCGAGCTCGGCGGCACGCTTCTCGGAGACCTGGCCCTGGGGATGGAGGATCTGGAACGCGCGCTGCTTGCTGACGCCGAGCTCGGCGCCGATCTCGGCATAGGTCAGGCCTGCATCACGCAGGCCAGCCACCATCCGCGCACGCTCGGTCGAGCCCATCAGAACAGCGTTGCTGCACTCGTTTGTGGTTGCTTGGGCTCCACAGCGGTCATCGCCTCAGAGATCTCGTTCGATCCGAGCTTCACGCGGGCCACGAGCTCTGCATCACCTGGTCGATCAGGGCTGAGCCATTCATCATGCAGCTCAGAAGGCAGAGCGAGCGGCATACGATGCCACGCGGTGGCGGCATCGCCGACAGCGTCGCGTGTCACCATCGAATAGGTGACGAGCTCGGCGCCGGTTTCCTGATTGATAACGGTCGACGTGAGGCCCGCGATCCCGAACGTCGAGCCATCGGGCAACCCGAACTTCACGCCTTTCTCTACGTACCAGGTCGCAGGCAGCAGAGCGCGGTGCTGGAAAGGCTTGCTCCAACTCCGCGTGAGCTTGTCATCGCGTGAGTTGAAGGCCGAGAAATCGACCGGGCCACTCCCATCAAGCCAGAGCCACCACCAGGCGAGCTCGACGCTGCGCTCGCCGTCGGTGTTGGCGCGGATGATGGGGTTCAGGTTCACCGCTTTCCGGCCGGTGATTGCGGCTTTGCCTGCTCTGCCGCGCATCCACTCAGAGATGACTGCTCGACCTTCGCGGGTGTCCATCGGGTCGAGGCCAAAGCTCTCGCCTTCTCGCAGCGGGGCGCCGCCGCCTAGTCCATATGAAGCGCACATGTCGCCAGCCTACGACTCCGAGTGCGCGGCCGCTACGGGTTGAATGTCAGTAGCAAAGCCCTATTATCGAACATAGTTTCGAATGGGGGTGCTCGATGGGTGGGAAGACGAAGGACGGGAATATGACCCGGCGCGGTCAGAATGATCTCGACCGCATGATTGCCAGGTGGGAGCGCGAGCCTTCTCCGGTCTCTTTGCCGCAAACCACGGTGGATCAGACTGGTACCCGCCATGACGGCGACGGCACTCGAGTGCGGGCGCTCATTCCTATGGAGACCCGTTACGTCGAATCGATCGATGTCGAAGGTGAGGTGATCGCTTGGACTCCTCGAGCTGTACTCGTGCGAGCGGTGCTCGCGCCAGGAAAGGCACCTCAGAACGTGTGGGTGTGGGCGAGTGCTGTGAAGAGGGTCTAGATCGTGAATTGCAGCAGTTTTTGCAGCAGTTCTTGCCGAGTCGATGCGAACCAGAGCGAGTCAGGGCGGGCGTGATAGGCGCGAACATCGTTGAAATTACGCGGCAGAACGAGTCTGTGCGAGTCAGAGCGAGTGGGGGAGAAGGCGGTCAATTATGACTGCGAAATCAGCGGCTGGCCTGGCTCCGTTGCCCCATCGCGAGACGTTCGACTTGTCGATGCCGACCCGATCGGCGATGTCCTTGATTCTGGCACCGCCAGTGACCGCCTGCACGTAGTTCCACCACTTTGATTCGTTCACGCTTTGAAGCGTAGTTGCATAAACGCAACCGCGCAAGAGTGACGTGCACGCAATCCGAGGTTGCGCAACTGTTCCAATTGGTCTAGTGTCAGTCACGCAACAACAAGTTGCAGTGACGCACCAGGAGGAATTGAGTTGGCAACTATAGCTCTCAACTCGAAGCGCATCCGCGAGATCTGCGCAGAACGAGGGGTCGTCACCGACCAAGACTTCGCGCACTCAATCGGGGTCGACAAGGGTACGGCTTCTCGCGTTCTTCGCGGGCAGGCGCCGGGCCCGAAGTTCATCTCATCCGTGTTGCTTACATATCCGGTGAAGTTCGAAGACGTCTTCACGCTCGTGGACGATGCGCCCGCGCTCGCCGCCGGCCGAAAGCGGCGTGCAGCATGAACGCGATCAATGTTTACCAGGTTGCGCTGCAGGTCGCCGAGGATGACGCCTCTCGCGCCCTCGCTGCAGCGGAGAACATGGATCTCGCGCGCGGGATATTTGAAACGATGCGCATCTATGCGTCGGGCTACCTGTTCGCTAGCCGGCTACTACGTGCCCAGGATCGCAGTGGCGACAGTGCTCGAACCTATCGCGAGGGGCACATCGAGCAAGAGGAACTTGCTCGTCGCTTTCACGAATCGATTCATGACATCACGAAGCTTGCCGCCATCATCGGGGGTCATGTAGAAGCCAACCGCGGTGAAGAGCTCGAAGGCAAGGGATCGAACGTCGGCGGTGCCTTCGGCCGCACGTGGGATCGCCTCTCGGAGGTGCTCGCAGAGGCTCACCAGGTAATCGCGGCTCTCGTCGTCGAGGGCGGTGTCTGCAATGAGTGATTCAAGATCGCTGAGCACTGCGAGCAGCTCAGCCCCTTCGGGTGTCATCGTCGCTGTGTTGGAGACATTCAACGCGGTGACGAGCGCAGCCAGCGCAGCGAACGAAGACTCTGGGAACAACCTTTGGTGGCCGCTGGTAACGAGGTCGAATTGCCGTCCCTCACAGAAGATGAGCCGCTTCACGTCATCAAGCACGGGCAGAGCGTGCGCAAGCAAGGGTTGTGTCTCAGCAAGAAGGCGCGCTTCTTTGTCGACGATGCGAGTGAGCTCTACCGCGCGGGCATGTGGCGCCCACCACCCTTTCTCTTCAGCCCTTGAGGCTAACGGTGACGTGCCAGGCGGGACCTCTGCCCACTTTTCAACAAGGGTGAGCAATTCAGATGCAGGAGTAGTCGCCATGAGTCAGATCGTATCGCTGTTGTCACTTCTAGTTTGTCTGGGGCGTGCAGCATGAGCGCCAAAATGAAGCGCCGTCGGCGCCACGATCGCCGCAAGCTGATCCTCACGCACCGCAGGGAGAACGCTCTGTTCTTCGCCCGCGGCACGATCCCCGCGTCAGCCGATCGCTACACCTCTTGCGGCTGTGGTGCAGCTGCGTTCTCACGAGGGAGCGATCCCGATTTCTTTACCGACTTCAGCGATCAGCACAGCTACTGCGAGGGGAACTGGTCATGAACGCGCTTCGGAGAGTCGTCACTCTAGGAGTCATCGCCTTCTTCATCGGCTGGGTAGTAGGCGTCCATAAACTTCTTTCCAGCCTGACCAAGAATGCCGTCAGCGAAGAGTCGACGCGAGAGGTCGTCCTCGACTATCTGGTAGTTGACGCGGCTCAAGTTCGTGAGCCGAACAGACTGGGTATGGCTCGCGACCGTGAGAAATCCGTCCTCTTCAAGTTCCACAGTCCCATCGACTCCGACCCAGACATCCTTGCCGGGTTGCTCAGCAATTGCGGCAAGGGCGTTCTTCACGGCGAACACGTAGCTCAGGACAAGTCCCGAGTCGCCTTCGATTCGAAAACCGTCGATCTCGATGTAGCTGTTGGGTATTCGAGTCATAAGAGTTCTCCTCTACGTAGCGGGCCCGGTGCTACCAACACCGGCGAGACCCTTGCCGAGATCGTAGCGGAGACCGCCGATGCCCCCTCTACAGGTATCGGCGCGGCGGGGGCGTCGACGGGCGCTCCCGCCGATCCCTCTTCAACTCGCGTGCGTAAGGCGGTGCGGTGATGGTTGAGCGACTTTACAAGGTTGCGGAGATCGCGGAGATCCTCGGCGTCGGCATCGATTGGGTCTACCGGCGTATCGAGAAGGGCGAGCTCACGGTAATCGAGCTCGGCGACACCAGAAAGAACCAGCGCGTTCCCGAGTCTGCGCTCGACGCCTATCTCGTGCCCCGCACCTTCGGCACCAAGACAGCCGCGGTCGCTTCTCTCGACGACCGCCGAAAGACCAAGCAGACGGCCTAGCCGTCGCACCTCGAACCCATCACATCAAGGAGATCTCATGAACCACCATCTGCACACGACGCACCGATCGGGGGCCCTGTCATGGGTGTGAAGCTGAGCGGCAGCCTGCCCGGTGGCGATCGCCACGGCCTCGACACTCTGCACGGCGAGCTCGTGCGGCACCCCGAGAAGTCCTACATCGTCGTGGGAATGATCGATTGCGCGAGCACGAAGATCGACCATGGTGCCGACGGCGAGACGTTCACCCCGACGGCCCGGTTCCTCTACCTCGAGCCCGTTCACGACGAGGAAGACGCAGAGGCCCTTGGCGAGATGCTCGGCCGCATGCGTGCCGAGCGCGTCGGCGACGGAACCGTAGCCCTCGACCTCGACCCAACACACCTCCGCAGCGTCGACGACGAGGACGGTGAGTTCTGATGCGCGCGCCAATGCCAGCGAAGGCCGAACGGCTGACGCGGTTTCAGCGTGTCGAGTGCGGTTGGGCGCTGCTCGCGATCCTTTCGGTGTTCCTGTTCGGACTCGATCGCTTGCCTCTCCTGGTGCTCGTGCTGCTCGTGCTGGGCGGCGCACTGATCACGATTGCGCACCTGGTCGCTGCTCTGACGGGCGGTGATCGGTGATGCCCATTATCGAAGTAACCAACGAGGGGCTTCGCGAGGCGGTCGAGTCGATCGAGATCGCGTGCAAAACCCTGGATTGCACGCGCCCTTCTGCGCATGTGGTGCGATGCCGCACCTTCCATTCGGTCGCAAGTACTCGATGCACCCCATGCCTTGAGCAGATGAAGGCCAACGTTCAAGCCGGTGTCGAGAGGACGGGTGGGCCGACGTGTGCCCACTGTTTCCAGGCAGGGGCGTCGTTCGAGGAGATCTTCGAGGTACTGCCGCTGAGCGGGGGTGCATCGTGAGCTCACCATTCGATCGGTTGATGGCCGACTTCCCGCACGGTGATATCGAGGGGTTCCGACAGGGGTGCAAGGCGGGCGATTGCCCGGCGACTCCGTTCAAGTGCCGTGATCTTGCGTCGAGGTACCGCTCTGATGCGACCTTCCGACGCATCTACGACACAGGCCTGCGAGGCGAGGAGCTCGCGACAGCTGTGGCGATCGCGTCAGGCGCCTCGCCTGCACCAGCGCTCGAGCAGCAGGCCAAGAAGGCGGCCGCACCAAAGAAGCGCAAAGAGGTGCTGGCCGGGAAGGCGCTGCAGCTCGACGAGACAACGCCAGCCACAACCTCTGCACCCGAACCTTCGCCTGCACCGAAGTCGGGGCCTCGTCGCGGCCGTGCGGCGGATCAGGCGATCAATGTAGAGCTGCTCGAGCGGCATGCTGCAGGCGAGTCTCTCGAATCGCTCGGCGAGTGGTTGGGCTGCAAGCCGGACTCGGTCTACCGGCGGATCAATCGGGTGCGAGCTCGTGAGCGGGCTGAGCAGCGCGACACCGCCGCGGAGCCAACGCCGATGGCACCGGGCGGGATCGTGCCGGTGCAGGCTCCAGAGGAACTGCGGTCGCTCGAAGAGCAGCTTGCCGAGGCGCTTGGCGTCGAACTCAGCAGCGATTCGGAACCAGGGGACTCGGAGCCGGCCAGTGAACAAGAGTCGGAAGCTGCAGCCACGGCGGAGCCTGCACCTGAAACGCAAGAGACGTGGCTTGACTCTTCAATCTGGGACGGGTATCTCGGCGAAGACTTGAAAAAGCTGCGGTCCGCCCCTATGCAGGTCGTACCGAATCTGCCCGAGCAGTCCCCCTTCGCCGCGGCGCTTCAGAGCCTCGCGGAGTTCATTGCGAGCATTCGGGACTTTGATCCCGACGTCGAGGTGTCGATCAGCATCAGTCTCGAGTCAGCTGGCGCCACTGACCGATCGAGCGAATCGGCGGAATGATCATGTCGACGCGTGAAGTTACGACGATGCCGGCAGCTGCCGTTCAGCAGCTGCCGGTGCCTCCGGCGTTGCCTCCGACAGTGCCCGAGGTTGATACGCCGATCCGGTGGGAACTGATCTGGCCGGGGCACCCGCGCGTCGATGTGTGGCTGCAGGGGAACCCTGCACCAGACTTCGTGTTCGATCGTCACCAGGTCGCGCAGCTGCTCGGCTTCATGCTTACCCCTGAGATTGCAGCAGGCATTCCCGCTCAATGGTCGACCACCGTAGCCGACGGGGACGGGCAGCGCCTCGTGGAGCTGTGGTCCCGAGATATCACTGTGCAGGTCGCGCTCAACGCCCCGAACGAAGATCTCGGTATCGAGTTCGCCGAGTGGGTGGAGGGCCACCGTCGAGATCTCGCCCATGACTTCCACGGCGCAGTGAAAGACTCTCTTCCGACGATCACCGCCGGCTACGGGCACGGCCACGAGGTCGCGTCGATCGCGCGCAAGCTGTCAACCAAGTACGGGCATTTGAGCCGAGAATACGTCTTCTCTCGCATGTGCGCGCTCGGCTGGATCGAAGCGCTGCCGGAGCGCGCCGAGCAGGGTCGTTACCGCCCCACCGAGCAGGGCTTGCGCGAGCACCTGGTCTTCGTGGTGCCGAAGACGATTCGTGGACGCAAGGGCGTCTACTCGCAGGTGCTGGTCACGCCGACCGGGTTCGCACGCCTCGAGGCCGATCTGCTCGACGTGGTCGAGGTTGACGGGCTGCGAGGTGATGCTGCGTGATCGATCCCAGCTTCATCCCCGCGATCATCGCGGAAGACACCGCTGCCGTCTCGGCCGAGGACTCCGTGTGGGTGCTCGTCGCCGACGCTGCAGCCGGCGGCGCACCCGCACCCGTGTCGGGTGACGCGCTCGCGGTGTACAGCCGCGGCGACCAACGCATGAAAGACGGCCGACGCGCGCACGCTCGCGCACTACTTACCGGGAGCAAGCAATGAAAGACGTACTGATCTACGTGCTGGCGGGCGCGGCCACGGCCGTTGCCTTGTGCACGGTCATTGTGATGGTTTTCGTCATCGTCACGGGTGACGTCGCGTGACCGAGCAGTACGTGAAGGGCGAGATCTGCCCCTACGCGATGGTCTACATGGTGTGGTGGCCCGAGCATCACGTCGTCAAGTTCGGATTCGCGTGGAAGATGTCGCGCATCTACGAGTTCATGCGCACCGGCGCCGAGCTGATCTACGTGTCAAAGCCGATGCGTAAAGACGGTGAGAAGGCGGTGCTGTCGCTCGCGCGCCAGCGGTTCCAGCGAGCGTTCGCGACGGCGAAAGACGCCGAGTTTTTGTTTTGGCGTGGGCGCGGCTTCAGTGAGTGCTTCATTGTGCCCGATGACCGGCTCGAGGAAGCCATTGACGACTGTTACGTAGGAGGAATCGCCGCATATGCACATCACGAAGAGGAGGCTCTTGCCTGGCGACGATCTCGAGAGCCCGGCGCTGACCTCTATGCCGGATACGGTCCGGCTGCTTGCGTGGTCGCTGAGGCTGCTGACCGACTCGACGGGGCGGGAGATCCTCGACCCGAGACAGATTCGCGATGCGATCTGGCCGACGAAACCGAAGCACCGACCGCGGCCGACGCCGGCGGAAGTCGAGGACATGATGATGCAGCTCGACGAGACGGGCTGGCTGCAGATTTACTCGCACCCGACCGACCCGTCGACGACGCTGTTTCAGATCACCGCGACCTGGCCGCCGGACCCGTCGCGCGACCAGACGTCGAACCTGCCGTCACCCCCGAAATTTCCGCACCAGGATGCCGATCTAACCGGTGTCGTGACAACAGCAGTAGAGGGAGAGGGCGAGAGAGAGCGGGCGAGAGAGTGGGAGCGGGAAGCCGCCTGGTCCCACCCAGCACCGCAACCCGAACCAGAATCGTTCCCCGTCGAGATCTCTGCACCTGCAGCACCCCCGCAATCGTTGGGGATCAAGCTTTCCCCATCACGGTTCTGCAGCCTGCACAGAGGTGGACCTCCCGAGGGCGTCGACTGTCGAGACTGCGGCACAGCGAGGGGTCGTGCCGAGCGACACCTCGAGCTCAAGACTGCCCGGCGCCGAGCTCAGGCGCTGCCGCCGATCGAGCGCGAGTTCATGATTCGCGGGATCGACGCCGAGTTGCGCGAGCTCGAGGAAGCCGCGGCGGCAGCTGGTCGACCTCGCAGCGCACCGCAGACCTTGCCTGGCATGGAGTACACCGCGACCTCACCCGAGCCGGCCCCTGATCGATTCGCTGACTGGGACCCCAGCGAGTTCTAACCCACACCACACAAACCCCGAACCAAGGAGAAACCAATGACCGAAGCAACCACCCAAGACCTCGAGCTCGTGCATGCGAACCCCGTCGACCTGGTGCTCGACGTGAACGTGCGCACCATCATCGACCTCGACGCCGAGTTTCTGAACTCCATCGGCGAGCACGGCGTGCTACAGCCCCCGACCGGGTGGCGCGACGAGCGCGGAGTGATCCACATCGAGATCGGCCAGCGCCGCTCGCTTGCCGCAGCGCAGAAGAAGCTCCCCACGATCCCGGTGATAGTGAAGCCCCGTGCCGACGCCGAGGCTGAGAAGATGCTGACGCAGCTCGTCGAGAACGATCGTCGTCAGGGCCTTCGCGATTCCGAGCACGCAGCGGCCTACCAGCAGCTCACCCTCTTCGGGCTCAAGCCGGATGACATCGCGAAGCGCACCGGCACGAAGCGCGACACCGTTCGGGCCGCGGTGAAGATCCTCAAGGAGCAGCCCGAAGCCCTCGAAGTGATGAAGGAACATCCTGTCACGCTCGACGTTGCTGCGCAGATCGTCGAGTTCAACGAACACCGCGACCTGGTCGACCGGCTCACCGAAGTCGCTGAGAAGACTCCCGAGCGCCTCGCGCACGAGATCGGCTACGCCCGCGAAGAGGTCGAGGCGCGTGCCGAGGTTGAACAGCTGCGTGCCGAATGCGTAAACACATACCCCGACGCAAAGTTCATCGCGCCCGGAGACGCGTGGGAGAACTTCCTTACGGATCTTGAAGTCGGCGAACACGAGGACGAGGATTCGGTGTTGCCCGAGCTCAGCGAGCTACGCATCGGCAGCGCAACTGAGGCCCCCACTCCAGCAGAAGCAATGCAGCGAGGCGGTCTCGTGATCACGCCGGTCGACCTCAGATACTGGGAGCGTCGCGAGGGCGAGTACGCGGGAAAGAACTACAAGCTCGAGTTCTACGTCGAACACCCACTCGACCGCGGCTACCAGTTCCCCAACGAGGACGACGCACCAGAACTGTCCCCTGAAGCGCTGGAGCAGAAGCAGAAAGCGGAAGAGCTACTTCGCGAGCGCCAGCGCGTGAACGAGGCGTGGGAGAGCGCAAACAAAATTCGACGATCTTGGATTGCCGACGAGCTTCTCCACGATCGTCGCAAGCTGCCTGCCGGTACCGGCTTCATCGTCATCGCCGCATGGAACAAGGGCGGTGGGCCGCTTCCAGCTTGGAGTTCGGGTGAGAGTCGCGAATTTGAGCACACAACGTTCTTTCTGGGGTTGCAGTTTGACTCGAAGGCCTGGCCTGCTGGTACCTCCTACTGGGCCGACAAAGACGTCATTGAACAGTCGGTCACTCGCTTGGCCAATGCTGCTGCTGGGCTTGGTCCTGATCGGGTGCTGCTCGCCCTTGCGCTGGGAAAGGTAGAGGCGCAGCTCGACGCACGGGGCTCGCACGCGAAGAAGTGGGGTGCGCAGTACTTCGAGCTGCTGCAGTCGTGGGGGTATGGGCTGTCCGAGATCGAGGAGCAAGCTATCCGTGATCGTCAGGCCGAACTCGAGGCTGAATTGGCTGCACAAGCCGCAATTCGTGCGGAGACAGAAGACGAGACTGACGACTTCGATGATGACTCGGCCGAGGATGACTTCGACGACGACACCGACGAAGACGACGTCGACGACGCTGACGAGGACTAGCCGATGCAGAATCAGACCTTCACCATCACGCTGCCCATCGCGACGATCAATCAGCTGACCGAGCAGGCGGCACTCAGCTCAACGACACCGGGGCTGCTCGCCGCGCAGATCCTCAACCAGCGGTTCGAGCGCCCCGAATGGGGAGACATATCGATCGCGGCCGCTGCGCGAGAGATCGTCTCGGACAACCAGCGATTGCGCGCGGAACGGGATCGAGCGCGATTGACGGCGATGCGGATGTGGGCAGAGCTGCGCGACGAGCTCGGCACCGAGGCAGTCAGACGGGCGCCGCTGGTCACGCAGCAGCTGGTGCTCTACACGGGTGACGTGCTCGATATCGCGATCGCCATTGTGGTCGAGTGCACCGATCGACTCCGCACCCGATCGAAGACCTCGCAAAGGTCAGACGGTGGCTAGGAATGGCCGCCAGACAGCGTTCGACCCGGCGCCGGGCGATGTCTACACCACGGTCGACGGGTCTGCGTGGGTTGTCACGCGGACCCATGCCGGCCGGAGGGTCGAGCTCGAGCAGTACTGCACTGCGATCGCGAGCACCTGGTCGACCACGATCCCGAACCTACTTGCTCACACCGATACCTGGAGAAAGCGAACGACATGAGCACCAACCCTGATTGGATCACGATCCAGTCGACCGCCCCGAAGCTGCACAAGCCCGGGTACTTCATCGACGAGCACGGCACGAAGAGCACGCACCACTCGCTCGAGGTGGGCGAGATCACTCTACTGCAGGGTCGGCCGATCGACTGGGTGATCTTCGCACGCAAGCTCGAGCAAGAGGCCGCGAGCTATTGCACCCCCGACGAGCTGCTGCCGCTCGCCGCCTATCCCGGCAAACAGGTCTCTCAGCTGCAGGTCGACGCGCTTGAGGTCTTGCACGACTCGGCACAGGTGCTCGAACGCAGCCGGGCCGTGCGGGCGCCGGCGGCGAGAATCGCGGCCAGCGTACGCAAGCTCGCGAGAGCGATGACCGACCGCCCCGATCTCTACCGCGAGGCCGCCGCGCAAGAGCTCATGCTGATCGGTGTTCGAGTACTCGAGATCCTCGAGGTGTTCGGCCGGGGCCGGGGCTTCGACTCGGATCGGACGGGATCATGACCGGCATGCGAGTGCTCACCGTCCGCCAGCCATGGGCGTGGGCGATCATGCACGGCGGTAAAGACGTCGAGAACCGGAGCCGGAATCTCGCAGGCGACTACCGTGGGTCGGTCGCGATTCATGCCGCGAAGTCGGTCGACATGGAAGCGTTCAGGAGCCCCAACATTATCGGGGCGATCGCGTTGAAGCGCCTGTTCTCTAGAGCCAGCGACCCGGCAACGTTCAAGGAATCGCCGCGCGGGCGCATCATCGGAGTCGTTGATCTCGTCGACGTGCACCATGGCCCCGAGTTTGGTGGTGGGTGCCACCAGCTCGGTAGCCCGTTGCCGGTCAATCCAAACTATGACCCCTGCTCGGCATGGGGTGATGCCGGCGCTTACCACTTGGTGTTGAGCAACCCGCGCCCGCTCACCAAACCACTTGAGCATCGCGGAGCGCTCGGCCTGCGACATCTTGACGAAGACACGACCGCGCAGATCCTCGCGCAGATTGGGGCATGACCATGGGCTACGCCGTTTACGAAGATCGGGCAGCGCGTGATCTTGGGGTTGAACGTTGGGCAGGGTACGGTGTGCCCGCTGTTTGCGATGTCGCTGGGTGCGAGGTCAAGATCGACCGAGGTATGGGGTATCGATGTGAGGAGTACACGACTTACACCTACTACGACGCTGAAGGCAACCCGTGCAACGACGCTGACGACTGGGCGGAGGAATGCGAAGCGCAGGAGCAGGGCTGCGGCCTGCACTTCTGCGAACATCACCTCGAGCACGGCTCAGGTCACCGCGAAGATGTCGTGCCGAAGCCGGACACGCAGGAGTGGGTGCGATTCATCCTCTCGGACGAATCGTGGGCGGATTGGCGAGATGAGAACCCATATCGCGTCGCCGCATATGAAGCTGCACTACCGGAAGAGGGGGTGAGAACGCATGAACATTCGTGAGATTCGAGAGAAGATCCGGCAGGTCGATAGCGAGCGCGCAAGAGTTAGAGCGCTTGAGAGTCTTGCCGACATCGTGATGCAGTTCACCGAAGAGCGGACCGTGACATTGAGTCCGGCTGGTCGCATTATGGCGTGGCTTCGCAAAGACGATCGCCTTACTGGCGAGAAACCTGCACGCGACATCACTCTTACTAGAGAGGAGCGGAACGAGCTGATTGATTGGCTTAGGCTGTCGGCCTGGCAGCGCAAGAAGCGCGCTGACGCGATGGAGGCCGAGATCGTTGCGAGCCGGGGTGAGAGCGATGGCGAGTGAGTTGGGCCCCCGGGCGCGCGAGGCCCGGGACGAGATCGGGTGGACTGACTCGAACGATGCGATGCAGGTGACGTTCGCGATGTTGCAGCTCGCTCGAGTTGTCGTGGACATGGCCGAGCAGATCGATCGACTCACGGTGTTGGTTGAATCAGGAGGTGACAAGAATGGAGCAGCTGACTCGAGCTGACTGGTTGGTCGAGCGGCTTGCTCAGGTGCCACCACTCGTGGTGCAGTTGCGATCCCAGGCCGTGCCCTCACTGCAGGCGAAGCAGGACGGCCGTGTCTCGGGCTCCCGTGACGTCGCCGCCCCGCCGCTGCAACTGACGCCGCTCGATGAGGCAGACGCTTTGTGGGCTCGGGTGTGCTCGCTTGCTGTGATGCTGGCGACGAGACTCGACGCGACCCCGCCTGCAGCGCTCGACCGCCAGCGCCTGAATCGCCTCGACGGTGTGGTGCGAGTGCAGGGGTTCGCGTCGTCGCATGCTGGTGTGGTCTGGCGTGATGCGTTCGAGGTGACGCAGTGGTTGATCCGTAGGTCATGGCGTTTGGCGATGGGCGCCGAGTATGGGGAGTCTGTGGACAAGCTCGCTGCCGAGGTCGATCGCCTTGCGAAGCAGGTGGGTGCGTTCACGGGTTATCGGCATAAGACCTATCGCCCGGACCCGTGCTGGGTGTGCGGACAGTACGCGTTGCTGCCTCGCTGGGGCGACGGCGAGCTGCTCGGTATCGACTGTGAGCATTGCGGTGCGAGCAGAGAGGTCAAGCGCGGGTGAGCAGCGCTGACCGTATCGAGCGTGATGGAGCGACCTGGTACACCTACCGAGGCGCAGCTCGCCGCGTTGGCCGTCATGTGCAGCGAATCAAAGAGTGGCGAGCACAGGGTATGCCGATGGCGTTCGATAACGAGGGTCGTCGGATAGTCGAGGAGAGCGTGTTGCTTGCCGAGTACCGCAGAAGGCTGGGGCGTTGGCCGATCCATCAACAGCGAATGAATCAGATCACACGAAACACACAGGGCGAGAACATTAGGCCGTCTCCATCAGTACCCCCTACTGTGTGAAGTGCAGGATCAGGCCAGCGGACATTACGTCCGGTGGCCTTTCTGCTTTTCTCCTTGGTTCGGGGCGCGGGGCGCGTGCGCATGCGCGCGTCTCGCGGAACCGAGAAGGAGTAGTGACGATGAGGGTCTGCTCGGTAGCAGGGTGCCCGGAGATCTACCCGGTGGCAGAGGGCAGCAAGTGCCATTCACACCGGCGCCAGGCAGATAGGGCGAGGGGCACGTCGGCCGAGCGCGGCTACGGCGGCCGAGGTCACCGATCCTTCCGCACCTCAGTGCTTGAGCGGGACTCGATCTGCGTGCTCTGCGAGATCGAGCAAGCGACCGAAGCTGACCATCATCCCTACTCACGCAAAGAGCTTGAGGATCTCGGGCTCAATCCGAATGATCCTCGCTTCGGTCGTGGTTTGTGCTCGCCTTGCCACAAGATCGAGACCGCAAAGGCTCAGCCTGGAGGCTGGAACGCCAGCAGCTGAGAGGCCCCGGCAGGCACTTGCCGAGGCGACTCATCACCCCAGGGGGGAGACCCCCGAAACCTACGCCCGGAGTACCGCCGGGGAGGTGGAAAAAAAGTCTGTCAGGTTCAAAACTTTCTGGGTCTGACGCAAGGTCCGACCTGGGTTCACCTCCCGCGCAACGCGGGATCGGAGGGCAGAAGACATGACCAGTGGAGGCGCACGCTACCGTTCAGGTCCGGCGAAAGATCCCAACGCTCTTCGCCGCGATCGCAAAGACGATGCGGCATGGACTGAGCTCCCCTCGACCGGCCGACAAGGCCGCGCACCGGCCTGGCCGTTGCAGGGAAAGATGCTCGCTGGCGAGCTTGGCCTGTGGCGCACACTCTGGCGTCGACCGCAAGCGATCATGTGGGAAGAACTGCACCTCGAACTGCAAGTTGCCTCCTACGTGCGCGCATACCTCGAGTCGGTGCGCCCAAATACTTCCGCAGCAAGCAAGAACGCGGTGCTGCGGATGCAGGAAGATCTCGGACTTTCGATCAGTGGCCTCGCAAGGCACGGCTGGAAGATCTCTCGCGACGAGCTCGGCGCTCGCCGCAGCGAACAACAGTCGTTTCGTACCGCTGGCACCGACGTTCGAACTCGACTGCGTGCGGTGAACAATGAATGAGCCAGCGCACCCAATGATGGTGGCGCCGGCGTGGATCGAAGCTCACTGCGTGATCCCCGACATGACGCACCAGGGCGATCCATTCCTACTTGGCTCTGAGCAGCTCCTATTCGTCGCCAACCATTACGACGTCAAACCGAAAGCTCGGTTCGATCCGCTGGCAGAGTTCGATCTTTCCCGGAGACAGAACCCACGTGCTTCGGCATTCGTTTACCGTCGTTCGCAGCTGGTGCGCTCCCAGAAGTGGGGCAAATCGCCTCTAATTGGTGGCATGACCTGCCTCGAGGGCGTCGGCCCAGCACTCTTCGGGGGCTGGGCTGAAGGCGGCGAAGCGTACGACTGCATCGAGCACGGCTGCGGTTGCGGCTGGGGCTACGAGTACGAGACCGGCGAGCCGATGGGTCGGCCATGGCCCACTGCTCTTATTCAGATCACCGCGACAACCGAAGACCAGGCCGACAACACCTACGACGCGCTGCGGCCGATGATTGAGCTCGGCCCGCTCGCGGCGCTGATCCCGAAGACGGGTGAAGAGTTTCTGCGGCTCCCGAACGGCGGCCGTGTCGACAAGGTGACATCGAAGGCGAACTCTCGTCTCGGTCAGCGTGTGACGTTCGTGCCGCAGGATGAGACTGGTTTGTGGACTGCATCGAATGGTGGGCACAACCTAGCCAAGAAGCAGCGCCAGGGCCTCGCGGGTATGGGCGGCCGTGCGATGGAAACCACGAATGCGTGGTCACCAGCGGATGACTCAGTCGCGCAGCGCACCTACGAGTCGCCCGCAAAAGATATCAATCGTGATTTTCGGCAGCCACCTTCGAATCTCGACTTCTCAAGCAAGCGCGATCGTCGCAAGATCTTCATCTTCAACTACAAGGGCGCGCCTTGGGTCGATGTTAACGACATCGAGGGCCAGGCGGCCGAGATGATGGAGAAGGACCCGGCCGACGCTGAGCGCTTCTTTGGGAACCGAATCGTTGCCGGTGACGGTGCGTGGCTGAAAGACCTAGCCAAGTGGGATGCAAAAGCTCTCGACGGGTTAGACGATCGACCGGCCCCGATCAAAGTAGCTCCACGAACAAAGCTCTGTCTCGGAATGGACGGGTCAGACAACGAGGACTTCACCGGTATACGTGCCGAAACCCTCGATCAGCACCAGTTCACGCCCACGTACCTCGATGGTCGAAAGACTTTGTGGCGCCCGTCTGAGTGGAACGGCCGTATCCCTCGTGCTGAAGTGCGATCAGCGTTTCAGTCGATCGCTACCGAGTTCCAAGTCATACGAGCGTATTGCGACCCGCAATTCTGGGAAACCGAGATTGACGAGCTCGCGGCAGAGTTCGGCATCAAGATCTTCGTTAAGTGGCCGACCAACCGGCCGCTGCCGATGTTCAACGCGCTCGAGCGGTATCGCACCGACGTGTACAACCCTGATTCACGCCTCACGCATGACGGTGATCCTGAGGTGCGGCAGCATCACCAGAACGCGGTCATGCGAATGCGTGCCGTGACAAAGAATGCCGAAGGGCAGCCTGTGCGGCAGTACATCCTCGGCAAGCCCGAAGAGCACCAGAAGATCGACTACACGATGAGCTCGGTGCTCGCCCATGAGGCAACTCTCGATGCGCTCGCCGCCGGTGAACAGGCCCAGGAAGACCCGCTCTACATCTACTACTGAGCCAAAGGGGGTGTCGTGGACGCTCTTGAAGCTTTGACCACCGTGAACCGTCTCTATGCGCGGGTGCTCGGCAGACGACCAGATATTGAGAAGAACTCGGAGTACTACCGTGGCGAGCAGCCACTGAACTATGCCACTGCGGAGTGGAAGAAAGCCAACGCCGAGCAGTACATTGGGTTCTCTGACAACTGGGTGGCCCCGGTCGCGAATGCTGAGCTCGAACGTATCGAGCACATCGGAGTCAAGCTCGATGAGGAACAGTACGGCAAGGCCGCGCAGGAGCTATGGCAACAGTGGCAACTGAATGAGATGCAGATGCAGTCTTCTCAGGGGTTCCTGGCGTCGCTCAATCATTCCACCTCTTTCGTGCTGGTCTGGCCGAGTTCTGATCATGAGGGTGAAGCAGAGATCACCTGGGAGAGTGCGCGGCAGGTTGAAGTCGAATATGACTGGTTCAATCCACGCCGCCGCCGAGCAGCAATCAAGACTTGGCAAGACGAGAAGTGGGAATACGCCAACCTCTACACAGCTGAGGAGCTGTGGAAGTGGCAGCGGCCTCGCCTCGCATCGAAGACTGATCGGGCGTCACAAGCAGAGCAGGGCAAGCCGGAAGGCGCATCTGATGGTGGCTGGGTACCTCGCGAAGTACCGCGGGAAACCTGGCCACTTCGCAACCCAATGGGTGAAGTGCCGATCGTGCCGATACCGAATCGACCGCTTCTTGGCGAAGACCCCATCTCGGAGATCCGGGGCGCGATGGCGATGCAGGATGCGATCAACCTGTTGTGGGCCTACCTCTTTCTCGGCGCCGACTATGCGTCGATGGAAGCACGGGTGGTGCTCGGCTCAGGCCCGCCGGTCGTACCGATCCTCGATGAGGAAGGCAAGATCGTTGGCCAGCAGAAGATCGACATGCAGGAGCTGCGCGAGAAGCGCATTGCCTACATACCGAACGCCGACGCAAAGATCGATTCGTGGCCTGCAGCGCAGCTCACTCCGTTCACGGAAGTGATCGAGATGGCGATCGGCCATATCTGCGCGCAGTCACGCACACCGCCCTCGTACCTGCTCACTCGCCGCGGCATGTCGAACGTCAACGGTGAGGGCCTGAAAGCCAGCGAGATCGGACTCGTCAAGAAGACGCTCGAGTTCGAGAAAGTGGCAACCCCGCACCTCCGCGAGATCCACCGTCTAGTTGCACTCGCGAAGGGCGACAAGAAGCTCGCGCAAGCTGCACGTCTTGCGACGATGCGCTGGGCGAACCCCGAGATCCGGTCCGAAGCGCAGCTCGCCGACATGTTGCTCAAGAAGAAGTCGATCGGTTACCCCGTCGAATATCTGATGGAGCTGGACGGCATGGATCCCATCACGATCAACCGCGTGCTCGCCATGATCGAACAGGAGCGTCGAGATCTGCAGCTGGAAGCTGCGATGAGGGGGCTCGATGATGCTGAGAGCAGCGCAAACGCAACTCAGGACTCAGCAGAGGATCTCGGCGACGACAACGGCGGCGACATTAAGTCTCTGGCGCTCGCTCGGCCCTGATTTCTCCGCTGAGTGGGATGGACGAGTTCGCTCGCAGATCACCGAGGTGGTCAGTCGTGGGCGGCGGGCCTCAATCGCGCAGGCACTCACCTACACCGATGCGGTGCTCGAGGAGACAGGGCAGGTTGCCCCGCCGGTCGGGCAGCTGAGCCCGGCCGCATTCCTCAGCGCAGCACCAGATGGTCGAGACATGGGGTCGCTGCTAGATCAAGCCGTGATACAAGCGAAAGCCGCAGTCAGAACCGAGTCGGCCCGCATTGATGAGGCGGGCTTCGTGCTCACCTCGAGCGCGCGATCGCAGGCTGGCCTGCAAACTGCTCTCGCCGCCGGTGAGCAGTTCCTGTCGATGGCGCTGCTCACCGTGATGGCGGATACTCGCCGCGAGGTCTACGCGGCCGACCTCGTGCGTCGACCACTGCTCACCGGGTATGTGCGCATGCTGAACACTCCGAGCTGCTCTCGGTGCGTACTTCTCGCGGGGAAGTGGTTTCGTTGGAACGAGGGGTTCGACAGGCACCCGCGCTGCGACTGCCAGCACATTCCGGGCCGGGAGGACGTGGCCGGGGATCTCCGCACCGATCCATACGAGTACTTCAATTCGCTCTCGCGAGCAGACCAGAACCGCTACTTCGGCAAAGCCGATGCGCAAGCGATTCGCGATGGCGGCGACATCTACCGCGTCGTCAATATCCGGTCACGAGGGCTCGCAACTGCTCGAGCTGGCCGCAAGTATGGCACCCCAACGCGAATCACCATCGACGACATCTACGCTGCCGCAGGCAACGATCGCGATCGCGCGATCGAGCTCATGCGACAGGAAGGGTTCATCACGGGTCCGCAGCGGCGCGGCGGCAACATCATTGGCCGTTTCCACGAGTCGTACTCGAAGCCAATTAGCCGGCCGATCACACCTGGCTCGAAGCGCGATCGCGTGCTGCGTGCTCGCGAGACTGGCGTGCGAGATCCGCTCGACCGGGCGACGATGACTGCGGCGGAACGACGCCTGCATGATGCGGTCTTTCGACGAGAGTATGCGCGCAAGTACGGTTACTTGCCGCGAACCGTGGGCCAGAACTCGGCTGACCTCTATTCCGGGCTTGTCGGATTGCCAGCAACGCGGGAGCGAGTCGAACTGCTCGATGCCGAGATCTCTCGCTATCTCTCAAGGATCACACCGGCCCAGCAGTCGCTAACTCGGCTGGTCGACGCGCTCGGGCTTCGTGCAGATGAGTTCACGACGCAGCAGATCTTTCGTGAGCTGCTTGAGCCGCGCATCGGGCTGGCAGCACTGCGACCACACATTGTGCTGCAGGCTCGCAAGGGTCGCTCCACGACATCGGCCCAAGGTTGGCGACACCAGCAGGCCTTCGCGGAGCGAAAGCTCGTCGAGAGAACAGCTGCAGGCGGGTTCCCGCCTGGCAAAGGCCCGCCAAAGCTACCACCAGCGTTCCCACCAGATCCTGACCGCTGGCCAGAAGATCTCCCACCGCTCACCCGCGATCGATGGGCGCATATTCTCTACGGCGACACGAACGGTGGCGGGCACATGCACGGCCACGGCTGGCTGCACGGCAAGAGCGAGTTCCCCGAGGGCTGGGATGAGTCCACGATCTTGCAGGCGATGGTAGCTGTATTGCGAGCCGACCCCATTGGGAATCGAGCCGCAGGCGGCGGCACTGAACACGCGGCCCAAGTTCGAGGCGTCAAGGTCAAAGTCCGTGTTGGGGCTCTCGGGAAAGTCGCTACCGCTTTTCCTACTGAAAGGTAGAATTGCGCTATGGAAATGTCCGAGATGTGTGAAGCGATCGAACCGTTGGTTCGACCGCTATTCACGCATGCCGAGGCGGCCGAGTTTGACGAGCTCGTGTGGGCCGGCGAGTTCGAGTTCGCATTCGAAGTGGCCTCTCTTGTGAAGCACGCACACATGACGCCAATGCCAGAGCAGCTGCTCGACGCGGTGCGTGACTACCTCGAGGACGAGTACCGCACTGACGACTGCAAGATCGACCAGTGCTACCCAGAACTCACGTTCGCCCCACCGACGGCTGAGGCTGCAGCAGCCTAGCCAACGGCTCACACTTAGACGAAACCCCGTACCAACTGGTGCGGGGTTTCGTCATTTCATCGTGCCCTCGCGCAACGCAGGGCCTACCCAAAGGAGCAATTCCGCATGTCCACCACCACCGACTCAAAGACCACTGAAGCAGCAACCGCCACGTCTGAGACAGGCGCCGCCGGAACCCAGACAACCGGCGAAGCCACCGCAACGACGACGGGGGTTACCGCTCCCGTCGAGGGCGCTGAGGCTCTCGGGGATGCCGGCAAGAAGGCACTCGATGCGATGAAGGGCGAGCGCAACGCTGCCCGACAGGAAAGCGCCACGGCGCGGCAGGAAGCCGCAGCAGCAAAAGCCGAACTCGAGGCGCTGCGTGCCGAGCAGGAGGGTCGGAAAGCCGAGCACGAGGCCGAACTCGCTGCCCAGAAGGTAAAGGACGAAGCGCTCGCCGCGGCGAATCGTCGAATCGCGCTGGCGGAGTTGAAGGTTGCAGCGAAGGGGCGGCTCGCAGATCCGTCCGACGCTGCGACGTTCATCGACGTGTCGAAGATCGAGGTCACCGAGAACGGTGATGTCGATACCACGGCTATCGAGGCGCTCATTGAGGGCCTCGTGACCGAAAAGCCCTATCTCGCGGTGCAAGGCCGAGAGTTCCAGGGCAGTGGAGACGGCGGGGCCCGAAAGGACCAGATGCCGTCGCAACTCACACACGAAGAGGTGAAGCGCATGGCCGCGGAAGGCCGACACGCAGAGATCGTGAAAGCCCAGTCCGACGGCAGGCTGCAGAACCTCATGAAATCCAATTGATTCCACATATGAAGGAGAGCCACCATGGCTATCGAAAAGTTCGTTCCTGAGGTCTGGGTAGCTGCGCTGCTCGTGGCCTTGGAGAAGGCGCTCGTCTACGCGGGTGCCGATGTCGTGAACCGCGACTACGAGGGCGAGATCTCCGCCTTCGGCGACACGGTGCACATCACCTCGCTCGTCGATCCCACGATCGGGACCTACGCGGCCCACACCGACATCGCGATCGAAGACGTCGACGACATTGAGCAGCTGCTGCTCATCAACCAGGCGAAGTACTTCGCGTTCGAGGTCGACGACATCGAGAAGCGTCAGGCAAAGGGCGACGTGCTTAACGAGCAGGCTCGCCGAGCCGCCTACAAGCTGCGCGACATCGCAGACCAGTACGTGGCAACGCTGATGGCAGCGAACGTGGCGCCCAGCAACCGACTCGCAAAGGTCACCCTCGCAACGCCCACCGCCGCGTACGACAAGCTCGTCGATCTCTCGACCGCGCTCGACGAGGCAGACGTGCCCACCGAAGGCCGCTTCGCCGTGGTCACGCCCAAGTTCCACGGTCTGCTGCAGAAGGACGAGCGATTCATCGCGGCAGGTGACCAGGCGGGCGTGGCTGCGCGTGAGAACGGCCACATCGGCCGCGCTGCTGGCCTTGGCATCAAGCTCTCGAACAACGCACCTTCGGGCGCAGGTGGCGACGGTGGAAAGCACATCATCGCGGGCTCGAAGATCGCGACGACCTTCGCCGAGCAGATCGCGAAGGTCGAGGCGTTCAAGATGGAGAAGCGCTTCAACGAGGCACTCAAGGGTCTCCACCTGTACGGGTCGAAGGTCGTGCGCCCGACGGCGCTCGCCGCTGTGGAGGTGGTGATCTGATGGCTCCCATCTTGAAAGGCCCGAACGACGTGCTTCTCGAAGTTTCTGAGCACATCGCAGAAGCGATGCTCATGAACAAGGGTGAGTACGAACTTGTTGAAGACGCGCCCAAGCCGAAGCGTGCGTCGAGCTCGCCGCGGAAAACGACAGCTAAGTCGAAGCAGCCCGCTCCTCCCAAGACGCCGCAGCAGCCCAAGCAGCTGCCTGAGGGCGACAAAGGTGCACCGCCCGCAGACCCGCTCGCTGGCAGCTCTGCAGCCGATGGCGCCGCGGATGGTTCCGAAGTGGGCGGCGACAAGGCCGCTGGATCTGACGAGTAGGTCGGGCCTTCTATGACTGGGTTCGCAACCTACACGGATCTCGGCACTCGACTGAAGCGCGTGTTCATCGGTGACGAGCAGGCGTGGATTGACGAGCTGCTCGAGGATGCTTCGGAGCATCTGCGGACGGTCATCGGACAGGAGGTCTACCCGCAGCGCACGGTCACCTTTGAGGGGTGGCCTGCAGGCGGGCGGGTAGACCTCCCTCAGGCCCCGGTGGTGTCGATCGAGCTCGTTGCTCGAGCTGGCGAACCGATCCCGTATCAGCGGGGCCCGGGCTACGTAGAGGTCGACGGAAAAGACCCCGTCGACATCACCTACCGGTTTGGTACCGCCGCTCCGCCACGCGAGCTCACACGGCTTGCCTGCGTGCTCGTGTCGCAGACGCTGTTGCCGCTCGAGCAGCAGCTCGGCCTCACGGCGGGTGGGCTCTCATCGGTGCAGCTCGACGACTTCAAGCTGGCGTTCGCGAATGCCGGTGAGCTTTCGGGAATGGCTCTGACGAAGCACGCGACAGCGTCGATCCAAAAGCAGTTCGGCCGCGAGGGCGTCGCAATCGTCGAGGCGTCATCATGAGCGTGCTCGGTGGCGTACTCGGTGCGGGGCGGCGACAGGCGCAGGCACGAATGACCGAACGGGTGCTCGTTGGGCACTGGGTTGAGGGCACAGACCCGTCGACCGGTGACGCCGTGCGCGTGCTCGGCGCCGAGCACTACTCGGGTGTTGGGCAGATCAAGTACCCATCGATGACCGTGTCTGATGTTCGCACTGAGATCGGGCAGCAAGTTGCCGTGGTCGACGTGGTGCTGAAGATCCCGGTCGGTGGTGGCCCTGCAATCTGCAAGGGCGATCTCGTGAAGGTGCTCAGCTCGAGCGCCGATCCGTCTCTCGCGGGCCGATGGTTCCGAGTCAAGGCTTGGCCGCAGTCGGGACAGGTCACTGCGCACCGATACCCGATCGAGGAGGTGTCATGAGCGATCTCGACAACCTGGTGCACGACCTCGGGAAGATCCCCACAAAGGCGCTCGAGAACGTGCGCACCGCGGTGGAGGTCTCTGCCCGGCATCTGAAGGATGACTGGCGAGACGCCGCGAAAGGCAACAACCCTGCTCACTCGAAGCAGTATCCATCGAGCATCAGCTACACGCTGCGGAACTGGCCGGGTGAGGCGTCAGCGCAGGTTGGGCCGGAGCTCGGCGGTCAAGGCTCGCTGGGCATTCTCGAGGAAGCAAACGGCGGGGTCGCTTCGGCGCCGCAACGCAACTGGGAAGAGCCGCTGAGGGCCGCTGAGAAGGACTTCGCGGATGGTCTCGCGAAAGCGTTGGGAGATGCCTTTGGCTGATATCGCTGCACTCATCACCGCGAGGTTCGACACCTCACCCATTCTCACCGGCAAGCTGCGCGACACTGCGCTCGACGAGCACGGCAAGGTCGTGCGCGGGAACTACCTGTTGCTCTTCTCGACCGCGAACCCCGGCGAGCTTGTCACCGATCGGCACACGAAGCCGCAAACGGCCGACGACGTCGGCCGTTGGGAATGGACTGTTCGCGCGGTGGCGGTCGACCCCGACGGCGTGCGGTTGCTGCTGCGTGAAGCCTTCACGCTGCTCGTCGGCTGGCGACCCATTGTCGCGGGTCGGCGCCCCTCCAAGGTCAAGCACGAGGGCGCTGAGCCTATCCGGCCTGACCGCTCTCTCGGCTCGCCGTTGTATTTCGGCGAGGACGACTACTCGATGCGCTGCTAGCGCCACATAGAAAGAACACCACGATGACACTTCACGACGTGACCTTCGTCGACGGCACCAAGAGCCGCGTCGACGAGAGATGGATCAACCGGTGGCCCGAGGACATTGCCGAGGTCGACGGCGAGCCCTTCGAGCAGCCAGACGGTTCAGTTAGGGCAGCCACCAAGCACGCCGCCGCGGACCTGTCGGTCGACGAGGTTCCACCTGAGGCGGGTGAGCTCGTTGATCTGGAGGCCGTGCAGCCGATCGGGTTCGCCGCGGACCCCGATGAGCCGGCACCCGCCGAGCTCAAGAAACCCACTTCAAAGCCCAGGGCTGGGCAGAAAGCGAAGGCGTCATGACGCTCGAAAATACTCCGAAGTCCGTCGAGTCCGACGGCACGTTTCGACTCTGGTTCGTCCCCGACGGTTCCAACCCGAAGTCGGCCGCGATCCTCAACGGGTCGACGGCGAAGTCGATCACGTACTCGATGGTGCCCGGTGGTTTCAAACGAGACACCAACGAAGAGACCGTCTCTGACGAGCGGCTCTCGCTGAAGCAGATGCTCGAGCGCCCTGGCAGCGTGACCGACAGCATCGAAGTGCAGTACGTGTTCGGTGACGAAGACGATGTGGCAAACGCTGCACTTGCCGAAGGCGTTGAGGGCTCCATCGTCGCGCGCTATGCGGTTCCGAACGAAACCGACGCTACTGCAGCTCAGCTCGTTGACATCGCCAAGGTTCGCTGCGGCAAGCAGCGCAAGAACCAGCCCGTTCGTAACGGCGTCTGGGTGAAGACGCAGAAGCTCTTCGTCATCGCCCCCGTGGAGGACGACGTCGCGCTCATCGCGTAGAAACCACCCACATGCTGGCCGCCCTGCCAATAGGGCGGCCAGCACCCCCATTCACTCTTCGAACCAAAGGAATATCTCGTGTCTCTCGAACAGAAAATCAACAAAGCAACCCTCGGCCACCGCGACGTACAGATCAGCCTCGACGGCGAGCTCGTCGTGCACCGTGAGCTCGCGCTCGCCGCAGTCCGAGAAGCCGCGAAAGCTCACACCGTCGCGCTCGTGGAGCTGCAACGCGGCGAAGAACAGAAGCATCACGACGATCGCCTTGGTAAATCAATCGGTTTACCGAAGCTCAAGAAAGCAGTGAAGGACACCGAAGCAGGTGTAGTCGCTGCTCGCGCCAAGGTCGCAGAGATCGAAGCGGCGATGGTCGAGGATCTCGCAACGTTCCGAGTACTTGCTCTCCCGAAGGACACCTTCAACGAGCTTAAGCTCGCAGGCGAAGGTGACGCCAGCAAGACCTACTCGCTGATCGCTCGCGCCTCAGTGAAGTACGTGAACGATGCTGGTGAAGTCGAGCCGATCGCCGCCGAGCTTTGGGATCAGTTGGAACCAAACCTCACCGAGGGGCAGTGGCAGCTGTTCGTGAACGCGATCGACGAGCTCAACATCATCAGCGGCCGTAACAGGCAAGCTTTTTTAGCTCTCGGGTCAGAGACGACCCCGAGCTAAGAGAAGATCTCTCAGCCGCGCTCGAGCTGCGTATCTCACCCCGCCGCTTCTGGGGGTGGGAGCCAGCTCGAGTAGCGGTGAGCGAGACGCAGGAGGACGGGTCGACCGTCACCCGCACCGAGACCGAGCCCGAGTGGGACGACGAGCAACGCGCGCTCATGCTCGAGTACCTGCGGTGGCAGCGACGCCTCGGCCCACACGGTCACCCGATGGACGAAGCCACCTCGCCGCTCGCCGACCCCGCAAACCGCGACGGCACCTACCGCTACTACGCAGACCCACTTCCGATCGTCGACTACGCCGAACGAGAGCGAGCGCTCGCCGCCGAGGCCTACCGAAAGAACCTGGGTGACGGCGAGTCGATGGCTGGCCTGATCTTCACCGTTGAGCGGATACCGGTCGACCGGTCAACCCGCAAATAGCGCGATCACGGGAGGGGGTCTCCCGTGGAGAGAGTTGTCTCAGTCGAGCTGCAGGGCAAAGTCTCTGGGTTCATCAACGCGATGGCGCAGGCCAAGCAGGCCGCGTCCGACGTCAATAACGAGATCAAGAAGGCCGCGAGCGAGCACCCCCAGCAACTGCGTGAGGTCGCCAACGCGTTTACCGCTGTCGGCCTCGCTGCGGCAGCGGCAGCAGGGCTCGCGATCGCCAAGTGGGCGAACTTCGACGAGGCCATGTCGGCGGTGCAAGCCGCAACCCACGAGTCGGAAGGCTCAATGCGGCTACTCGAAGCCGCAGCACTCGACGCCGGTGCTCGCACCGTCTTCTCGGCCACTGAAGCAGCCAACGCGATCGAGGAGCTCGCAAAGGCCGGCGTCTCCACCAAGGACATCCTTGCTGGCGGCCTGGACGGGGCGCTCGATCTAGCTGCAGCTGGCGGTCTTGGCGTCGCAGATGCCGCAGGGATTGCGGCCACCGCACTGAAGACCTTCAACCTCGAGGGCTCAGACATGGCCCACGTGGCGGACCTGCTCGCTGCAGGCGCCGGGAAAGCGATGGGCGACGTTACAGATCTCTCGGCCGCGCTGAACCAATCCGCCATGGTTGCAAACGCAACAGGACTGTCGATCGAGGAAACCACCGCGGGCCTCGCCGCGTTCGCATCTCAGGGTCTTCTCGGTTCAGACGCGGGCACTTCGTTCAAATCGATGCTGCAGTCGCTCACCCCAACCTCGGAGAAAGCACGCTCCGAAATGGAGCGGCTCGGCATCTCTGCATACGACTCACAAGGGAATTTCATCGGCCTCGCCGAGTTCGCCGGCAACCTGCAGAACGCACTCAAGGGCCTCAGCACCGAGCAGCAGCAAGCCGCGCTCAAGACGATCTTCGGCAGCGACGCAATTCGCGCCGCGACCGTGCTCTACTCCGAAGGCGAAGCAGGCATTCGCAAGTGGGAAGCCGCGGTCAACGACCAGGGCTACGCAGCCGAGACCGCAGCCGCACGCCTCGACAACCTCAAGGGCGACCTCGAGGCGCTCGGCGGCGCATTCGACACCATGCTCATCAAGCTCGGCTCATCCGCAGACGGGCCCTTGCGAAGCATGGTGCAATGGCTGACCGAACTCGTCGACGGCTTCTCCCAGCTCCCCGAGCCAGTGCAGTCGTTCACCATGGGTGCCATCCTGCTTACCGCAGGGCTCGGCCTACTCGGCGGCGCACTCATGCACGGCACCATCAAACTCGCAGAGTTCAAAGTAGCCCTCGCAACCGTCGCCCCCGCCGGTAGCACCACCCGCGCAGCTCTCAGCAGCCTCACCGGCTTCCTCGGCGGCCCCTGGGGCGCAGCGCTCGCCGCAGCGTCGCTCGCGGTGATCATGCTGAATCGCGAGATCGAGAAGGGTGTTCCTACCCAAGAGTCGATCAAGAACGCGTTGCTTTCGAGTGCCAACGCGGCCGACGCTTTCGCTGCAGCAGGCAAGCGCGGTGCGATCGAGACGACTCTCGTGGGCGACTACGCGGCCGAGCTGAAGGATCTCGGGAAGCTGCTCGACGACACAGCCGACAAGAGCCTCTGGGGTTGGTTCAACCAGGACTTCGTCGACACCGGAGCCCTCGACTCGCTGTCTCGTATCGGTGAAGTGCTGGCGGAGATCGCCTCGACTGACATGTCGCAAGCCTCAGGAGAGTTTCGACGACTAGCCGAGTCACAGAATCTGACCGAGGGCCAGATGTCTCGGATGCTCGACGAGATGCCGGCGTTCAAGGACGCTCTGATCTCGCAGGCTACCGAGCTCGGGCTCACCGCGGATGAGTCCACCTTGCTCGCGCTCGCACTGGGTGAGATTGGACCAGCGGCTGAGGATGGTGCCGCTGGCGCTGACAGTCAGGCGGACTCGCTCTCCACGCTCGAGCAGACCGCCGCAGACGCGCAGTCCGCGATCTCGGATCTTGCTGACGAGGTGCGCGGTTTTGGCAGTGCTGCGTTCGACACGCGAGAGGCCAATCGCAAGCTGGAAGACTCCTACGCCAAGCTCGCTGAGGGCTTGGCGGTGAACGGTGCGAACTTCGACATCACCAACGAAGCCGGTCGCGAGATGCAGTCCATGCTCGATAACGTGGCGAGCTCCACGAACCAGGCTGCAGCCGCGATCCTTGATCAAACTGGATCGCAAGACCAGATGAACGCGAAGCTTGCCGAGGGCAGGCAGCGATTGATCGACATCTTGGCGCCGTATCTAGGGTCGGCCGAGGCAGCGGCACAGTACGTCGACCAGCTGGATCTGATCTCTCCGCAAAAGGTTTCGGAGATCGTTGCGAACACGCAGCAGGCCACGAGTGATGTGCTCGCATTTCAGTCGGTATTGGGCACGACACCGAATGAGAAGTGGACGAAGCTCTTTGTCGATCGAGGCAATTCGGCCGCGCAGCTGGAGGCTCACCTGTCGGCGCTCAGGAATATTCCGGCCTACAAGTCGACTGTGATCGAGACAGTGATGCGTCAGACGGGTGCTCCACGAGGTCAGGTCGGTGCAGCCTACAACGCCAACGGCGGGCTCTACGGCTACGCCAACGGTGGCATGCTCTCGTATGCGGATGGTGGGATGGCGCCGGGGATCTTTCGTGGTCGACCGGGCAGCCTGTACAAATTTGCTGAGCCGGAAACCCGTTGGGAGGCGTTCATCTCGGGCAAGCCCGGTATGGAAGCGCGCAATACCAAGGTGTGGGCAGAGGCAGGCTCGCGACTCGGTGTGTTTGAAGATCTCGCGAAGCTTCTGGGTGGGATCAGTCAGCCTGCAGGCGATCGAAACATGAGCTTCACATTCGTGAACCCGGTTGCCCGCGATCCATTCCAGGATGCGTGGGAGCGCGCGCAGGAGGTGGGTTCTGACTTATGGTCTTCCTGATCAATGGCACGCCTCTCGACAATCCTGATCTCGGCTGGACGCTTCAGAAAGGCACGATTCCTGTCACAGCCGTGCAGAATGAGTCGACCGGTAGTTCACAGGCTGGACGTGATGGCATCGTGCCGGGCCCGTCTACACGGAAGCCCGGCACGATGCGGTTCGTTGTTGCCTCGTCTACCGCTACCCGCGGCGACTTGCTCGCTTTGGTCGCCGCCCCCCAGCTAGTCATCACTGACAGCGCTCTTCCTGGCCGAACTGCGACGGGCAAGCTACTGTCGTCCTCGCCAGTAACCTACCTCGGCTATGACGACTGGGGCGAAGATCTCTTCGTTGTCGAGATCCACGAGGGGTGTTGGCGGGGTGAGCTCGCGACCAGCGCGATGATTCCGGCAGCGCCCGGAGGTGCGGTGGCGTCGGTGTTTACGGGTCTGTCTGCTCCAGTGCAGGACGCAATCATCAGGCTGAGAGGGCCGTTAACGAACCCGCAGTTGCTTGACGCCGGTGGTGCCTTTCTTGCAGTCGACGGAACACTCGAGGTGGGTCAGTATTTGCGATTCGACTCGTCGAGCGGTCGAGCTTGGACCACCACTGAAGATGCATGGCTCGGAGGCGACGAGGTTTCCGGGCTCGTCGACTATGGCGGACCTCGCGGCGTCTTCGAGATTACGCCGAGCTTCACTTCGCCGGCGGACCCGCGAGCGAGATCCGGACGCCTCACCCTGACCTCTGATGCGTATGCCGCAGGTGCAGGGTTCCAGGTTCGGGGTCGAGGCGCCTATCTGCTCTAGAGCGAGAGGGGGTGTCAGGTGTTGAAACTCCGTCTCCGTGAATTCTCACCAGCAGGAGTGCGTGGGAGGGTGCTCCCGCATTCGAAAGGAACGATCGCGCTGACTCTGCAGGAGAACGGTTCTCCTCAGTTGAAGTTTGCGCTTTCCAATCGACAATCTGGGCGGATGCCTGACGACGGTTTTGCTGTTGGCGTCGAGTATTCCGTCGCAGGCGGTAGGTTCCAGGCATTGCCTCAGCACAGCCTCTTTGTTGTATCCGAAGACTCTGGCGATGATGCGGATCAATCGAAGACTGTCACATATTCAGGAGTGTCGTGGGTAGCTTGGTTACTCGCGCACACGTACCTGCACTGGTCGCAGTACGCGAAGAACGGTGCTCGTCTCTGGACTGAGTCGGGACACCCCGCGTCTCCCGGAACCATCATGGGTGGCATGATCCTTGAGTCGAAGGCTCGCGGATGGGGTCAGCAGGTGGCCATGGATTTCGCGTGGGACACCGACTCGAACGGTGTCGCGTGGAAGGCGGACGACAAGGTGCTGCAGGAGTGGCGCCTGCTCACGCCCCTCACGGATGTGCTCTCCTCGCTCGTGAAGAGCGGGTTGTGTGACTGGACGGTCGAAGGCATGAAGCTCCGACTGTTTCGGCCTGGCACGCTCGGTGCTGACCGCGCCGAGCTCGTGCTCGGCGGCCCCAGCATGGAGCATATTCCCGTCAAGACTGACGCATCGAAGATCTTCACGCATCTCACGGTGGTGCCCGAGAAAGCCTCGTACTGGCTCTACCTCGAGAACGCGGGAGCCCCGTCCAAATGGGGTCGTCTCGAAGCGACGATGACCCAGTCGGGAATCGACAACCACACTGAGGCGACAAAACTCGCACAGCCAGCGCTCCTTGAGGGCCGCACAGCGAAGCGAGAAGAAGCATTCGAGTGGACACCCGGCCAGGGCGACCTCGCCCCTTGGCGTGACTTCCAGGTCGGCGATACCCTCACCGCCCGTGTGCGCGGTGCGCAGATCCCCCGCCGTGTGATCGGTATCGTGGCGCGCGAGCAAGGCGAATCAGTGACGGTGCGCGCCATCGTGGGCGAGAAGATCGGTACCCTGCAGTCACGCATCCTCTCGCGTGTCGGTGCTGGTTCGGTAGGCGGCATCATCGGCGGCTCCGGCAATAGCTTTCCCGGGTCGATCGGCCCGTCAGCGATCGCGCCGGATCGGCCGGACGCTCTGCGTGTGAAGTCGAACTCCGGCGAGTGGGGCGAAGATGGCAGCAGCCGGTCGATCGTCACGCTCGAGTGGGAGCCAGTGACGGCAGCGGTCGACGGTTCTCTGGTCGACGTCGTCGAGTACGAGGTCTGGTCGCGGCTCCCCAATGAGGAGTTGTCGCTCGTCACGACGATCGCCGCACTACCAGACCCTGAGGTAGCGATCTCACTTTGGGCTACCGGTGTGGAACGGCTCGCCGCCGTGCGCGCGAAGTCAGCGCAGGGCGTCTACAGCGAGTTCTCGCTCGAGGCGCTCCTCACGCCTGCATCACCGGCATCTGTGGTGCCCGCAGCTCCACAGAACCTGCATATCGAATCGAATGTTGGATCCTTTACCTCGGCTGGCCCCGTTGCGTCGGTGTTGCTCGGGTGGGATGCTGTCACGGTTTCGACCGACGGCGCGCCGGTAGCGATCGCCGAGTACGAGATCTGGACCGAGGGGCCGCTGCTTCGAGTTCCCGCAGCGTCGGCTCGGGTAACCATTCCCTCGGGGCTGCTCGAGCACTACCGGGTGCGTGCGTGTACCACTCATGGTGTGTGGGGAGATCTCTCTGCTCCGCTCGGCGTGACCGGCGCGAACCCATCTGCTGGGGAGTTCGCACCGACCACGCCGGCGTTGAAGACTGGGTACGGAGACGTGATCGCCCGCTGGGCCGGGACCTACACGGCGCCCGCACCAGGCGCACACACGGTGTGGATCGAAGCCCGCACCGGAACTGGCGCTTGGCAGCGGCAAGGCATGGTGCTCACCGCGGCCGGTGAAGCGCTCGTCACCATCGGCGACGTGGGCGATACCGTCGACGTGCGTGCGGTCTCCTACGATCAGCTCGGCCGCCAAACCGGCGTCTCGGAGGTGGCCTCCATCGAGGTAGCGTCGATTCCCGGCGCCTCGATCACCGCTGGCTCGATCCTTGTCGACAGGCTCGCACCGAACGTCGGCGAGACGCTGAACATCGGCGGGAACGCGGTCGCGATCAACCTCAACTCCCGGGTTGATGACGCACTCGTCGACATCGAGCACGTGCAGCAGGACGCCGACGCCGCACAGTCATCGGCAGATGCGGCGGGCGCGGCAGCGAATGCTGCGAACCAGGCCGTCGAAACGCTCGCCGCCGGGCGAGTGCTGACCGCGGAGAACGCGCTCGCCGTGCTCTCAGGGAAGATCGACACCTACGAGAACTCCTTCTTGTTCCTGCCTGACGGCTTACACATTCGTGAGTCGACGTCGGCGAAAGCCGAAATGGTGCTCACCTCGGCAGGTGCCCGTCTCAACGCTGACGGTGTGACGGTTTCGGAGTGGAACCAGGGGCAAATGATCGTGCCGCAAATCGTCGCGAAGAGTGGCCAGATCGCGAACCACATCATCGACTCATCCGTTGCCGGGCACACCACGTTCCGTGCGATCTCCTAGGGGGTGCTGAATGGCGATCACTTACGGGCCTTACTATGGCACGGCTGTAAACGGTCGGCAGCTTGCGGTTACGATTATCGTCGATCAGGATGTGGCTTCGAACACTTCGACGGTGCGCGAAATCACACGACTGATCTCGAGCAACGAGTACCCCGCCTATTCGGATCAGATGCTGATCACGAACACCATCAACGGCGCTTACACCGTGTGGTGGCAGGGATACGCCTCGTATGGTGCGGGCACTCACACG
>Ga0209460_1000410_pt1 | contig 39977 bp, 32 predicted proteins | sample EBPBio132013_DNA_FD_185868 | JGI IMG/M metagenome (GOLD analysis project Ga0209460, IMG submission 185868) | Wastewater treatment Type I Accumulibacter community from EBPR Bioreactor in Madison, WI, USA - Reactor 2_5/13/2013_ DNA (SPAdes)... | ecosystem: Engineered > Bioreactor > EBPR >... | reverse complement strand
GCCGTCCCATCCTTGCCATATCGTTCGCTCCTATCAGTGCAACTGTTGATCATGTTGCATTGACGGGTTGAACTCACCGCGGCTTTTTTTAGGATGTCGCGCTCCTCGGTCACCCGCCGTAGCTCGGCCTTGAGCCGGCGGATCTCGGCTGAGTCGCTCGGCGCTACCATGGCTCCAGCGGCCGGCATCGTCTTCTTGGCCGCCTGCACCCAGCCATACAACGTGTGCTTGGGAATCCCGATCCGGGAGGCGACGTCCACCACCGTGAAGCCACGCTCGATCACCTGCTTCACCGCTTCGGCCCGGAACTCATCCGTGTACTGCTTGCTGTTGCTCATAAACACCTCGGTCATTGCCATCAATTATGGCAACCGGATGTCTACGAAAGGCTGGCCGGTCCAGGCATGCTGCGCAAGACAGTGAGGCGACCGACGACGGCAGCGTCCGCCAAGTCAACCGAGACTTCCGAGATCGCTGCCGATTCTGCCCGATCCACCGCAAAGCTGCGCGCACAGCTGGTCGATATGGCCCAACGGGGAAAGAGGGGTCAGAGTGCTTTTCCGGAATTGCGCTTACGCCCTCCAGCGCGCTGGAGTTCGTTTACAACATCACGGTGACGGTCAGTCATTGGCATTGCGGCGGCGCCAGCGACACCTTCCAACTAGCAGTTGAACCAAATGAAGGCGTGCCCTTGCCCCGGCAATCGTTCGCAGCGAGTGCTGTTGCGCCGGCTTCCATGATCCAGTCCTCATCACATCACTTCATTAGATTCGGCCGAGTATGCCCGCACTTGCAACGATGACTCTTCCCGGCATTACCTCGGCCAAAAAGAAGCTTCCCCCAATGGGGAGCCCTCCATGCTCTAAGGCTCCGTAGGCCACTTGCTTCTCTGCATGAGCCAGCATGGTGGCCGCATTATGAAGTGTGGGATCTGGATCATCGGGAACTTCAGGTGATGTGACGCATTGCCATGTGTCGACTTGAGCATCAATCAGTTCTCCTCCTGCGTTGATGACATACGCAGCGCCCGCCACGCGGCCCCGCGACGGCGACCAACCCACAGCATACAGTTCCAGCGTCATGTCGATCTTCGGCAGTTCACTCGCTGAGACGGCTGCGATGATCTTTGGCATCATCGCCACCAGTTCGTCCAAACTTTGCGGTTCGCGCCCGAAGAACACGCGCATGAAGATCCGCTCGAACATCGCACGCTCGCCGCGATAGGCAAGCACCCCATTCATGCCTTGCAGCACCACCATTTTGCTCATGTGGCCGCGATCTTCCGGATCGCCGCCGTACTGGCATGCCGTATCGCAGCCGACCAGGGCGCGGTCCTTGCCGATGGTGATGTTGACGATGCTCACAGTCTCTCCATTGGTAAATTCATGTAGTGCTTCGCGCTGACGGTCGCAGCATGCCACGCGTGGTTTTTCGCGTGTTTTCCCTAAACCCCAAGCGCTTCCCTCGGGATTGTAGAGGGATAGGCCCTGACAGCGTCCATGGAGGAGGCGGGGGTGACCGGGGAGTTCGGGTATGTCGGCAGTGTTCACGGGTAATGGCCTGGGTCTGTTCAACACCTCGCTGAGCCAGCTGGGGTATGGCGGCGGGGCCGGGGTGGGGCAGGGACGCGATGCCCAGTACGTGAACGTGGCCACCGGCAACCTGGTCTGGCAGGGCAGCGATGAGCACCTGGTGTTCCGCGGCCTGAGCATTAACCTGGGGCGGACCTACAACAGCCTGGGCCAACTGGCCGACAGCGGCGCCGATGGCTGGATCACCGGCTTCGAGCGCCGGGTGGTCCTGCAGAGCGGCACGCTCAACGCCGCCGGCAGCGTGATGCGCCGCTACACTGGGGATGGGGCCTATCAGGATTTTGCCTATGTGGCGCCCAACACCTATCAGGCCACCGACGGGGACGGTGCCCACGACACGCTGAACTGGTCGGGCACGGACTGGCGCTATGTGGAAGGCAGCACGCGGCGCGAAGAGGGGTATGCCAGCCACGCCGATGGCGTGCAGCAGGGCCGCCTGACCTACCTGCGTGACCTGCGCAGCGATGGCACCACGCCCACGACCTGGCTGGTGGACTACGACGCCAGCCAGCGTATCCAGCAGATCCGCAGCCAGGACGGCACCAGCAGCGGCGACGCGCTGGTGTTCGGCTACGACGGTGCCGGCCGCCTGAGTGCGGTGGCTACGCGCGAGAACGGCGTGCTCAGGAGCCAGGTCTGGTACGAGTACGACGGCCAGGGTCGGCTGACGGGCGTGGTGACGGACCTGACCCCGGATGTGGTGACCAGCGTCGAGGATCCGCGTACCGGCGCGAACCAGTGGAACGCCACCGCCTCGGCCAACAACGGCCAGCTGTTCCGCACGCAGTACAGCTATGAGGGCAGCAGCCTGCGCCTGGCCTCGGTCATCCAGAGCGACGGCACGCTGGTCAGCTTCACCTACCAGGCCGATGGTCGGCTCAAGACGATCACGCGCGGGGACAGCAACATCAACGATGCCGACGGCGTGGGCCAGACGCTGACCTACACCTATGGCACCGGCAGCACGACGGTGGCCGACAGCCTGGGGCGCAGCTGGGTATACGCCTTCGATGCGGCCGGCCAGCTGACCAGCCTGACGGCTCCGGCGATCTCGGGCCAGTCCGATGTGACCAGCTACCAGTACGATGCGGCCGGCAACGTCACCCAGGTCAAGACCGTGCGCGGGGCAGCGGTGCTCTCGCAGGTGGACTACGCCTACGACGCGGCGGGCAACGTGACCTGGGAGTGGGATGCGGCCGGCAATGCGATCAGCCGCACCTGGAGTGCGAGCAACCAGTTGCTGAGCCTGACCCAGTACACGGGCGTGGATCCGGATCGCACCGGTGCCAGCCTGCCTACCGGTGGGCTGACCACGCGCTATGTCTACGACACACAGGACCGGCTGCGCTTCGTGGTCGATGCGGTAGGCAATGTCAGCGAGTTCGGCTATGCCACCAGTGGCCATGGCATCGGCCAGCAGGACAGCCTGCGGCAGTACCTGGGCGCCAGCTACAGTGGCACGTACGACCTGACCAGCCTGCAGGCGTGGGCCACGGCGACGCAGAAGGCCAACAGCACGCTGAGCGAGCTCAGCTACGACGCCTGGGGCCGGTTGAGCCAGCGCACCGACTACGCCACGGTCAACGCCTCGGGCGTGGGCGTGCTGGATGCGGCCACCGCGATCAGCCGCTACACCTACGATGCCCAGGGCCTGTTGCGCCAGCAGAGCACGGTGCGTGGCGCCAGTCGAACGCTGACGGGCATCGCGCTGGCCGGTAGCCAGCAGGTCGTCTACGCCTACGACGGCATGGGGCGCTTGATGAGTACGACCGCGCGCCAGGTGGGCAGCACGGATACCGATGTCAGCACGATCCACACCAGCTACGCCTACCTGGACTCGGGTCAGCAGATCGTCATGACCACCGATGCGGGGATGACCCGCACGCAGACGCGCAACGCGGCCGGGCAGCTGTTGTCGGTCAGCGAGGTCGGCAATGCCGGCTCCGGCACCCAGACCCGCACGCAGCTCAACTACTACGACAGTGCCGGCCAGCTGCGTGCCAGTGAGGATGCCGGTGGCGGGCGGACGTACTTCTTCTACGATGCCAAGGGCCGGCTGGAGGCCACGGTCGATGCCACCGGCTCGGTCAGTCGTACGTTCTACGACGGCGCCGATCGCGTGGTGGGCACGCGCCAGTACGCCAACCGTCTGACCACCACGTCCTGGCTGGTCAGCGGCCAGGTCGTGCCCATCCAGGTGGACAGCCTGGGCATCGTCAGCAACACCACCACCGATCGTGTCACCGAGACCACCTACGACACGGCCGGCCGCATCGCCACGGTGACCGATGGCATCGCCAGCAGTGCCGCGCGCTCGATCAGCACCTACACCTACGATGGCGCCCATCGCCTGTTGCAGGTGCGCACGACCGACTCGGTCAACACCGCCGCCACCGCACGCGTGGCGCGCTACTTCTACGATGATGCCGGTCGCCGGATCGGTGCGCTGGATGCGGCTGGCTACCTGAGCGAGGTGCAGTACGACCGCGCCGGGCGGGTGCAGACCCAGACCCGCTATGCCACCGTCTCGCCCTCGGCCCAGTGGGCCAGCGGCACGCTGGTGCAGTTGCGCCCGGCCGCCAACACCCTCAACGACCAGACCACGCGCTACTACTACGATGGCCGCGGTAACCAGACGGGCGTGTTGGATGCGCAGGGCTATCTGACCGAGTGGATCCTCGATGAGGCGGGCAACGCCCGTGCCGAGCGGCGCTATGCCACTGCGGTGACCTGGGCCAGCAACGACACTCTGGCCTCGCTGCGCAGCCGGGCCGGGACGTACCGCGAGCAGCGCATGGCCTACAACGCGCTGGGCCAGGTGGAGACCCAGGCCAACGCCGAGGGCACGGTCACCCGCTATACCTACGATGAAGCCGGCCGTCTGGTGAAGACGGAAGTGGCCCAAGGCACCAGTGAGGTACGCGAAGGACACCTGCGCTACAACGCCTTCAATGAACTGATCGGCGAGCTCAGCGGCGAAGGCGCCCTGCAGGTGCTGCCGGGCATGAGCGAGGCGCAGCTGGATGCGGTCTACGCCCAGCATGGTGTGCGCCATGGCTATGACGTGCTGGGTCGGCGGATCGAGAGCATCGATGCGGCCGGCAACCGGACCTGGTACTTCTACGATGCCGCCGGCCGTCCGAGCTTCATCGTGCGTGGCGTGGCCGATAGCGGCAATGTGGCCAACGCGCAGGGCGAGGTGACCGAGACGCGCTACAACGCCTTCGGCCAGGCCAGCGAGACGATCACCTATACCGGTCGCATCACCCTGGCCACGCCGGGCAGCCGAGCCAGTGCGCAGGCGGCGATCTCGGTGCTGAGCTACGTGGCGGCCACCGATACACGTCGGCAGTACACCTACACCACACGCGGGCAGCTGGCCAGTCTGATCGATGCTGAAGCCAGCACCACCCAGTACAGCTACGACGCCTTCGGCCAGCTGCGCGAGCAGATCGTGGCCGTGGGCACGGCCGCCACCCAGACCACGCAGTACCGCTACGATGCGCGCGGGTTGCAGACCCGCGTGATCGAGGGCGTGGGCACGGCGCTGCAGCGCGAGCGCACGGCGACCTACGACGCCTTCGGCCGCCTGAGCACCAGCACCGATGCGCGCGGCTCGGTGCGCAGTCTGACCTATGACCGGCTGGGCCGGCAGCTGACCCTCAGCCAGGCCGTGTCCGGGCGGATGGAGACCACGGCCACGGCGTATGACGCTTACAGCCGTGTGCTCAGCCAGACCGATGCGTTGGGCCGGGTCACCACCTATGCGCACGATGATGCCGCCCGCAGCCTGACGGTCACCTCGCCCGAAGGGGTGGTGGTGAGCACGCTGCACAGCCGGCATGGGCAGACGGTGCGGGTGACCGATGCGGTGGGCTATACCGAGTACAGCTACAACCGCAGCGGCCAGCTGACGCTGACCCAGCGCAAGGCCAGCGATGGCACGCTGATCACGGCGCAGAGCGATGAGTACGACGTGGCGCGCGGCCTGCTGACGGCCACGGTCGATGGCAGTGGCCGCCGGGTGGAGTTCACCTACGATGCGGCCGGGCGGGTACTGCGCCGGATCGAGGATCCGGCCGGTACGCCGCGGATCACCCAGTACCAGTACGACGGCCAGGGCCGGCAACTGGCGGTGACCGATCCCAGCGGACGGGTGGTGCAGTACGGCTACGACCGCGAGGGGCGGTTGAAGGAGGTGGCCCAGGATCCTACGGGCCTGAACCTGCGCACGCAGTACACCTACGATGCGGCCGGCAGCCAGGTCAGTGTGACCGAAGGGGCCGGCACGTCGGCGGCGCGCACGATCCAGTATGGCTATGACGTGCTGGGCCGTCGCACCAGCGAGGTGGTCGACCCCGGGGCGGGCAAGCTCAATCTGACCACGGCATACACCTACGACGCCAACGACAATGTGATCCGCCGCACCGATGCCAACGGCGCGGTGAGCCGGTACTACTACGACGAGGCCAACCGGCAGATCTACCAGATTGATCCGCTGGGGGCGATGACGCGCAACTGGTACGACGCGACGGGCCGGCTCGTGGCCACACGCAGCTTCGTGCAGCCCACCAATGCATCCACGCTGACCGATACCGACACGATCACGCAGGTGGATGCGCGACTGAGCTGGGGGGCCACCGACCAGAGCGAGTATCGGGTCTATGACCGCGACGGCCGCTTGCGCTATGCAGGCAACCTGCACGGCCAGATCGCCGAGCACTACTACGATGCCGCGGGCCGTGCGATCGGCACGCGTGCCTTCGCTACGCTGCTCGTGCCGGATGCGACGCTGGAGCAAGAGTTGCTGCAAGGCACCCTGCATGCTGGCGACCTGGATGCGTCCTATCTGCGCGACGATACCCGCGACCAGCGCACCTATCGGGTGCTGGATGCGGCCGGGCAGGTACGCCTGCTGGTCGATGGCTTGGGCAACGTGCGTCAGATGCAGTACGACGCGGCCGGCCGTCTGGTCGGCAGCATCGCCTATGCACAAGCTGCGGCCCTGACGACGGGGCTGCGCACGCAGCTGGAAGCCGGCACGGCCACCGTGGCCGGCGTGTTGGCCACGGTGACGGGCAATGCGGCACGCGACCAGGTGCAGTATCGCGTACACGATGCCGCCGGCCGCCTACGTTATACGATCGATGCCCTCGGGGCGGTGCGCGAGAGCCTGTTCGATGCGGCAGGCAATATCGTGGGCGAGCGGGCCTATGCCACCCCGATCACCGTCGATGCGACCTTGCGGGGCAAGCTGCAGGCCGGCACGGCCACAGCAGCGGAACTTACCGGTCTGCTGGCCGCCGGGTGGAATGATGCCCGCAATGTCGAACAGTTCCAGGTCCGCGATGCGGCCGGGCGCACGCGCTTCACGGTATCGGTCCTGCGCGATGCCGCCGGTACCGGCACGGGCCTGATCACCGAGTTCAAGTACGACGAAGCCGGTCGTCTGGTCGAGCGTATCGAGCGCGAGACCCCGATCAGTGCCGCTACGTTGGAGGCCCAGCTGCCGGCCTTGCGTGCCGGCACCGCCAGCATCACCACGCTGGCCGGGTTCATGAACGGGACGCTGCGCAACACGGCCTTCATCTACGATGCGGCCGGCCGTGCGCGTTACACCTTGCAGGCCGATACCGCCAGCACGTGGACGGTGAGCGAACAGCGCTATGACGCCCTGGGCCAGGTGGTGGCCGAGGTGGCGTATGCGGTGACGATCCCGTCTGGCACGAGCAAGACGGTGGCTGCCGTGGCCGCGGCGATCACCGCCGCCGGCGGCGATGCTCCCATCCAGCATCGCGTGACTCGCAGTGTGTGGAGTGCCACGGGCCAGTTGCGCTTCCGCATGGACGATGCCGGCGCGGTGACCGAGCTGCGCTACGACGGCCTGGGCCGGGTGGTGGAGAGCCGCCAGTACGCCACGCTGATCAGCCCCACGACTAACCCGACTGAGTCGGCGATCGCAGCGCTCGTCAATCAGCAAGCCAACGTACGCATCACCCAGACCACCTACAACGCGGCCGGGCAGGTCGTATCGGTGACCGATGCGGCGGGCAAGACCGAGAGCTATGTCTACGACGGTCTGGGCCAACGGATCCAGCTGACCAACAAGCTGGGCCATGTGTGGACCTATGCCTACGATGCGGCCGGTCGCATGGTGGAGCAGACCAGTCCTTCGGTGACGGTGGCCACGGCCAGCATCACCGGGGTGGTGAGCACCAGCACCCGCACGATCAAGACGACCATCACCTACGATGCGCTGGGCAACGTACTCAGCCGCACCGAAGATGCCACCGGTACGCAGCCGCGCACCACGCAGTACCAGTACGACAATCGCGGCCATCAGATCCGGACGATCTTCCCCGATGCCTGGCAGGTCAACCCGGCCACGGGCCAGTTGGTGGCCACCGGCACCGCGCCCACGATCGAGGTGACCTACGACGCCCTGGGGCGGGCGGTGGTGCAGAAGGACGTGCGCGGCTATTACAGCTACAAGGTCTATGACACCCTGGGCCGGATCGCCCATGAGGTCGATGCCGACGGTTATGTCACGGCCTACGGCTACAACGCCTTCGGCGAGCAGACCACGTTGCGCCGCCACGCCACCAAGCTCAACACGGCGGCTATCGCCGGGTTCACGGCCGGCAACGTGCTGTCGCTGTCGCAGATGACGGGCTCGGCCGTGGTGGCCGATGCGGCCAATGATCGCGTGTTGACCACCACCTACGACCGGCGCGGCCTGAAGACCCAGGTGACCCAGTCGGCGATCACCTATGTGCGCACCACCGGGGCCACGGCCAGTGCCTCACCCACCACGCAGTTCAGCTACAACGCCTTCGGTGAGCTGACCCGTACCTCGGTGTTGCTGGATCAGGCCGGTGGACTGTGGGCGCACAGCTGGCAGTACTACGACGAGCTGGGTCGGGCCACGCTGAGCGTGGATGCCGAAGGCTATGTGACCACCACGCAGTACAACGCACTGGGCGAACTGGTGCAGGTGCGCGAGTACGCGCGTGCACTGACGGCAACCGCGCAGGCGGCCCTTACCACGAGTGCACCCCCGGCGCCGCCGGCGGGCGGCGATGCCGCGATCGGCTACGACCGCATCGTCAGTTACACCTACGATGCGATGGGCCGCAAGGCCAGCGAGACGGCACTACGGCACTATGGGCGGGCCGATGGCTCGCAGGGCGTGCGCAACGTCAGCACGCAGTGGACCTACGATGCGGCCGGGCAGGCGATCATCACTGATCTGGATGGTCAGCAGACGCGTACCAGCTACGATGCCCTGGGCCGGGTGAGCGGGGTGCAGGAAGCCGCACAGCAGCGCCTGGTCAACACGGCCGAGAGTCAGCTGCTGGGCACCACCAACATCGGCTTGGGCACGCAAGGGCTGTATGTGCAGGTCTCGGCGTACACGGCCATGGCCTACGACGCCTTCGGCAACGCGGTGCAGGTGACCCGCTACGCCAACGGCCTGCAGAGCGGGCAGAGTGCGCCGGTAGCCGATGCGGCCAACGACCAGGTCAGCGTGACGCTGTACGACCGCCAGGGCAGGGCGGTGATGAGCCAGGATGCGCAGGGCCAGCGCGTGTTCCTGCAATACGATGCGGCCGATCATGTGGTGCACAGCTGGTATGCGCTGTCCGGCAACGATGGCCGCGACACCACCGTGCACAGCTACTACACCTACGATGGGGCCGGGCGGCAGCTGAGCAGCCGCACCCAGCGCGATGGCGCCAGCGCCCCGGACCAGCGCGAGGCGGTGCGCTACAACGCCTTCGGCGAGATCATCGCCAAGGGCGATGACGATACGCCCGGGGCCACCTTGCAGGCGCAGTACCAGTACGACCAGGCCGGCAACCTGGTGCGCAGCAACGCCGAAGGCGGGGCCTGGCGCGATTACGGCTACAACCTGGGCGGACACCAGGTGCGTGAGTCGCACAGCGTGTACGTCGGTCCGGGAAACGTCACGGCGGTGACCCGGCAGATCACCGACCGGCTGGGACGCACCGTACAGATGGTGCTGCCCTCGCATACCGATACGGTAGGTCAGGTGAACTACCTGTCCCAACGTCTGGATCGCTGGGGCAATGTACTGGAGCTGGTGGATCCTCGCGGCTACCAGACCAGCTACCAGTACAACGACCGCAACCAGTTGGTGAAGCAGATCCAGCCCTTGGTGCGGGTGGTGACGACCAGTGAGGCCGGCACCTGGCAGCGGCCGGAGCTGAGCTGGTCCTACGACGAGCTGGGCCGGCTGGTGGCCAGCCGCGATGGCAATGGCAACCTGACCCGTTACGAGTACGACGGGGCCGGCAAGCAGATCAAGGTCATCGATGCCAATGGCAGCGTGACGCTGACGGCCTACGATGCGCTGGGCCGTGCGCGCATCGTGCAGAACGCGCTGGGCTACCTAACCTTCAAGGACTACGACCGGCTGGACCGGGTGACCGCGCACGGGGATTACCTGCCGGCGGCCAGCGGCAACACGCGTACGCGCAAGGTGCTGGAGAGCTACGTGCTCAACCAGAACGGGCAGCGCCTGCAGTCCACCAATGCGATGGGGCAGGCCTACAAGTACGACTACGACAGCCGGGGCTCGCTGATCCGCAGCCAGACGCCGATGAACGTGGTGATGGAGTACGCCTATGACCTGGGTGGGCGGCGCTCGCTGGAGCGCTATGCGCTGGAGCACACCAACGTGGTGGACCGTGATGGCGAGACGGTCCGTACCAATGAGCAGACTTGGGACTACGACTACTTCGGCCGGTTGATCGACCGCAACGATCTGAGCGGGCGCGACTACAACTACGCCTACGATGCCACCTCCGGGCAGCTGACCAGCGAGACCAACAGCAGCAATCTCAACCGCACCACGACCTACTACGCCAATGGCCTGGTCAAGGAGCTGAAGGAGACCGGGGCGACCACCGCGACCTACACCTACGCCTACGACCAGTCGGGCAACCGCATCCTGGAACAGGCCCTGGTCAGCGATACCCGCGGCAAGACCTTCAACCTGCGCACCCAGATCGTCTATGACAGCCACAACCGGCTGCAGAAGGTGGTGCAGGACGATGTGACCACCAATCAGCGCGTGTTCGAGCTGACCTACGACTACGATGCGGCGGGCAACCGCACGCATGTGGTGGCGCGCAGCGGCTACGGTGAGAACACCTTGCCGATCACCGCGGTGGATGGGGGACCGGAGGTGATCGGTCTGCCGCCCAGCCGTGCCGTACGCACGGGAGTGGCCACCGAGTTCAGGGTCCGGTTGACGGACCTGTTCCGCGATCCGGAAGGCAAGCTGCTGACCGTCACCGCCCAGCAGGGCAGCGGGGCCGCGTTGCCGGCCTGGCTCAGCTACAGCGTCGATGCCAACACCGGCGAGGCCGTGTTCCAGGCCAGTACCGCCTCGGTGGCCGGGACGTATACCGTGCGCCTGACGGCCGATGACGGTACTAGCGGCGCGCCCAGCGCCGTGACCTTCATGTTGACGGTGGGCAGTAACAGCCAACCGGCGGTGCGCTCGGGTGCTCCGACCGGCTACACGATCAAGACCCTCCGGCCGTGGGCGATGGAGTTCCCGGTGGCCGACTACTTCCTGGACCAGGATGTAGGCGACAGCCTGACCATTACCGGTGCGATCAGTCCCGGCGGCAGCAATATACAGATCGATCCACAATCCGATGCCTCGGCCCTGCGCCTGATCAGCACCGCACCGGTGGCGGGCACCTATACGCTCACCCTGACGGCCACCGATCAAGGCGGGCTCACCCGCACCCACACCGTCACCCTCACCGTGGCGGCCAACACCGCACCGACTGTTGTAACGGCCATCCCCCACCAGAGTGCGACGCTGGGCCGGGGTTACCTGTTCGAGCGCGACCTCAGTGCGGTGTTCCAGGACACCCATGGCGATGCGCTGACGATCACCGCCAGCCTGAGCAACGGCCTGCCGCTGCCGAACTGGTTGAACTTCACCCATGCCCAGGACCAGGGCACGCCGCAACTGCGCCTGGCCGGGCAGGTGCCGGCCGATATCCCCAGCGGCACCGTCTATGCCATCCGACTGACCGCCATCGATCCTGATGGCGCCTCCTCCTTCCTCTCCTTCAACCTCACCGTCACGGCCAATCAGGCGCCGACGATTGTCAGCGTACCCGCGCAACAGCAAGCGCGCATCAACCAGAATTATCAGTGGGATGTGCCGATCTCAACCTTGTTCTCCGACGCAGAAGGCGACCTGCTCTCGGTAACTCTGCTACATCCGGAAGGCAGCGCGGTGACTGGGTGGTTGAATGTTTCGGTGGATAACGAGACAGGAACATTCCACTTCAGTGGAAAGCCGGCAAACGCAAGCTTGCATACCGGCACGCATAACGTGCAAGTCCGAGTAACCGATGCGGGTGGTCTGAGCACCACGCTGAATCTTCAGTTCTTTGTTCGCTCCGATACTGCGCCGGTATACAACCCGAGCGTCGCGCTTCCGGATCCCCTGGGTACAGCCAATCCTGGCAGAACCTTCAGTTTCACCATCCCGGCGGATCTGTTTATCGACGCCGACGGCGATGCCCTTACTTACGTGCCTATGGTCTATGTGCCCGAAGGGCCTTCACCTGGACCGGGAGAGCCGGGCGATCCTGCTCACTACGAACAGTTGCCCACATGGATCAGCTATAACAGCACCACACGTACCTTCAGCGGCACGGTGCCGGCGGGCCAATCCGGCACATTCCAGAGCATCGCCATTCGTGCACGGGACTCCACAGGCAGGATGTCCGACCACAGGATGACGAGGATCAACCTAGCCCCGTTCGTCAATTCGGCACCTATCTACAACAGCGGCACCCTGCCGGGCCGAACGGCGGTCCACGGCGGCGCTGTGGATTACGTGTTGCCCGCGGGCGCCTTCAACGAGCCCGACGGCGATGGCATGACCTACAGCGCCCAGGTCCAGATCGGCAGTACCTGGGTCAGCCTGAGCACGCTCGGCCTGAGCATCAACAGCACCACCGGCCGCATCACCGGCACGACCACCAACCTCACCCAGGCCAGCTACAACGTCCGCATCATCGCCAGCGATCCGCAGGGCGCACAGGGGACGGGTACCTTCACCCTCACCGTCACCAACACCGCGCCCACCGCCAACCCCATCCCCAACCAGAGCGTGGGTCGCGGCGTGGCCTGGAGCTTCAGCACGGCCGCCTACTTCAGCGACGTCAACCAGAACCCGTTGACGTTCTCGGCCATCGGCCTGCCCACCGGCCTGACCATCAATGCCAGCACGGGCGTGATCAGCGGTACGTCCACGGTGGCGCTGGGCAACTATCCGGTGACGGTCACCGCCAACGACGGACGCGGTGGCACGGTCAGCGCCAGCTTCACCTTGACCCTGGCCAACAGCGCACCGACGGCGCCGAGCATCCCCAACCAGACCGCCACGGCCGGCAGCGCATGGAGCTACCAGTTCCCAACCTTCACCGATCCCAATGGTGATGCGCTGACGTACACCGTCAGCGGCCTGCCGGCCTGGATGAGCTTCACCGCCGCCTCGCGCACCCTGAGCGGCACGCCCGGTCCGGTGGGCACCTGGACCATCACCGTCACCGCCACCGACACAGCCGGCGCTCAGGTCAGCCAGGCCTTCACCGTCACCACGCCCAACGTGGCGCCGGTACTGGCCAGTACGCTGGGCAACCACAGCGTGGGGCGTAACCAGGGCTGGTCCTACCAGATCCCGGCCGGCACCTTCACCGATGCCAACGGCGACACGCTGACCTACAGCGTGGGCACGCTGCCGTCGGGGATCAGCTACAACGCCAGTACGCGCACGCTCAGTGGCACGCCCACGGTGCTGGGCACCCACACCATCACCGTGTCGGTGGCCGATGGGCGGGGCGGCACGCGCAACACCAGCTTCACCCTCAGCGTGGTCAACAATCCGCCTGTCTATAACGGAGGATTGTCCAATCGCACCGCAAACCAAGGCGCAAGCGTCACTTGGCCATTGCCTAGTGGGGCATTCACTGATCCTAACAGCGATGGATTGACGTACACGCTCCTCGTTGAGCGTCCCGGCTACTATGAGGAGTACCTCGGTCCATTCAACGAGCCGATGGAGCGATGGATTGAACCGGAATGGATTGCATCCGGCAGCCTGAGTATCGATCCGTCAACTGGCACCATAGCGGGCCCCGTCTCATCTCTAAGCCTGCCCAACGAGAGTGGCATCAATGCAGATGATCGCGCCTACGTCTATCGCATCAAGATTGTTGCCAGCGACGGGATGCAGGCGACAGAGGGTGTTTTCACTCTAAGCATCAATAAACAGCCGACGGCAGCGACTGTCCCTACCCAGACAGCCCGCCAGAACTCGTCGTGGAGCTTTACCCTGCCGGCATTCGCCGATGACGGTGCACTGACTTATTCCATCAGCGGGCTCCCCTCAGGGTTGTCCTTCAATGCTGCCACCCGGGTGATCAGTGGCACCCCGACGGCGGCTGGAAGCTTCACCATCACCTATTCGGCCGTCGATGCTGGCGGCTTGTCTGCCAGCACCACCTTCACCCTGACCGTTCAGGCGAACAACGCGCCGGTGGCTCCCTCGGTACCGACACAGTCCATTACGGTCGGCACGGCATACAACTATACGGTCCCGGTCTTCTCTGACCCGAACTACGACGCGCTGACATACTCCTTCACCGGTCTGCCGCCGGGCCTGGCATATACGGGCAACACGTTGCATGGCACGCCCAGCGCGGCGGGTACTTACACCGTCACCTACACGGCCAATGACAATCGCGGTGGTGTCACCAGTACCACGTTCCAGATCGTGGTCAATCCCGTCGTTCAGGTCAATCAGCCGCCTGTCCTGCAGAATCCGATTGCAGATCGTTGGTCAATGCCGAGCAGGAACTGGTCATTCACTGTTCCTGCCACGACGTTCTACGATCCCAACGGCGACACGTTGACTTACAGTGCCAGCAACATGCCGGGTGGGATGTCATTCAATGCCGCCACCCGCACATTCTCGATGTATACCCCCTCGAGTACGTTGGGCTACGTCTTCAACATCACGGTGACCGTGAGTGACGGCCGCGGCGGTACGGCAAGCGATACGTTCGAGCTAGCAATCGAACCATATGAAGGAATCGTCAGGCCACGCTCGCAGATGTTCTCTGCGGGAACACAAGCTTCGGGAGCAGAGATCGCGGGCGATGAGGGGTTGGTCGCCCAAAGTGTGACTGCTCAGGAGAATAGGAATGAAAGTTGGTTCTCCTACGACAAGCTGAACCGGTTGGTGGTTCACAACGGCATCCTGGAGAACGGCCAAGTCATGCTGCGTCAAGGTGGGGGCGAGTCGTACGGTATCAGCTATGACGCGGTAGGCAATGCGGTCTCGCAGCAGCGCTGGTTGATGGTCAATGGGCAGTGGCAGCTCAACTTCCAGCAGATGCAGTACTCGCAGCGCAAGGAACTGCTACTTGTCTTTGCCGAGGCCACGGGTGGTCTCGGCGGGGGCGGGGCGGTGGTCGAGCGACGCGTCTACGACGATGCTGGACGCGTCACCGAGCGGTTCGACTACTTCGGTCCTGGCTCGCGTTACGACTGGATCGACGATGAAGGCAACGCCGTTCGCGTCAACGTCCGGGGCATGTTGGCCGGCTACGAAGCGAATAGCTATGACGATGACGGTCGCTTGCTGACACAGGTTCGGCGTCAGCGCGACGATGCGGAAGTCATCCGTACTCCCTTTGGCTATCCTGCGAACCCACAACGCTCACTCAAAGTCTGGGTGGGTCAGGTTCATGATTCGCTTGCCGTCGGCACGGGAGCTGAGCAGTACAGCGATCCTAATGTACTCGCGCAGGTCAGTACGATCAGCTATGCCAGTTCCGGCTCCACCGGTTATGACGTGGCGGGGCGCGTGCGGGGCTACAGCTACAACTTCCAAGGCAGTCAGAGTTACACGCACACCTACACTTACGCCTATGCGGGGTGGGACAGCTATCGCGAAAGCAGCGTGACTGGCAGTAGCACGAACACGAACTACAAGACCACGACCAGTACGATGACGTACGACGCGGCCGGTCGCCAGACCGAGATCCGTGAACATACCAACGAGGTCACCATGGATGACCGGATCAGGACCTTCGCCTACAACGGTGACGGGATGATCCTAACCCGCCGTGACGGCACGCTGGATGGCAGCACGTTCGAGCAGAACGGGGCCAATGGACAGGCTGCTACGGGTGCTGCATTCGGCAGGATGAACCTGCGCAATGTCTACGCCAATGGCCAGCAGGTGGCGGGGCTGGATGAGGCCGGCAAGATCGATGTGCTAAGCCGTCTGACGGGGTTCAGCAATACGGACTCGGGCAAGTCGCAGGTGGTGGCACAGGCCGGCGATACGTTGCGCAGTCTGGCGCAGCGAGTCTATGGCAACGGCAACTTGTGGTATCTGCTGGCTGAGGCGAACGGACTCAGCGGCGATCCCGGCGCCGAGCTGGTGGCCGGCGCTAGCCTGACGGTGCCGGAGGCGACGACCTCCAGCAACGACGCGAATACGTTCAAGCCGTACGATCCAGGTGAGATCACGGGGCCGACATCCCCGGGGCTGCCCTACATCGAGCCGCCGGACAAGGGCTGCGGCACGTTGGGCATGATCATCATGGTTGTCATCGCCGTGGTGATCGCAGTGTATGCGGGTCCGGTCGCTATTGGCTTCTTCCAGACCGCTTTCGGCGCCACCGCTGCAACAGTTTCGGTCGCGGGAGTAGCATCAAGCGGCGCTGCATTGGCTGGAGCAGTAGTTGGTGGCGCTGTCACAGGGGCCGCTGCTGCTGCTGCCAGTAGTGCAGCAGGCAGCGCGATGGGTGTGGCCAGCTTCAGCTGGCGAGGGGTGGCTGCAGGCGCCATCACCGGTGCGCTCACAGCAGGCATTGCTAACCAGTACGGCACGGTAGGTGCGGCGATGAATGGAGCGGCAGCGACCTCGACCACGGCCGCGGTCGCACCCAACATAGGAAAGGCATTCGCTCTTGCGCTCGCCAACGCGGGTGCCAACTACGCAGGCCAGACGCTTGCCGGGATGGATGTCAGCTTTAGCTGGCGCAGTATCGCCTCAAGTGCGGTGAGCAGTATGGTGGCCGCGAAGGTGACGCCCGCAGTGGTCGATGGAATGGAGATTGACTCAAAGTTCGGCTATGACTTTACCAGCGGCATGGTAGGCGGCATGGTGAGCGGAGCCGTTCGCTCATCTTTCGGACAGACCTTGCATCGCTCCGACTACGTAACCGTTGTTGCTGACGCATTTGGCAATGCGCTGGGGAACGCAGCGGTGCGCGGCGTCCAGAACTGGCAGGCCAATCGCACGGACAACGCTCGCCGCAATCTCATGCAGGATTGGGCCGCCGAGGATGAACAACAACGACAGCAGATGATCACCGATGAAGAGTTTGCGAGAACGAGTCAAGACTTTAATGATGCCGAAGCGCATATAGCGGCGCTTGACGCCGAAGAAGCGGCGTTGCTGCGTGGCAGTTCGACTGCCAGCTACCGAGACGAAAAGGGCGGTTTGGAGATCGACATCATCGGGGGCAGGCTCGCGAAGGATGGCGAGAATGACTTCGACGGCGCATTGTTGGGACTGCGCTCATGGATGGGAGGCATACGAGAGGATGCTCGGGCCATCGTTAATGACGCCAACAACCCGTTCATGGCTGGCTTTGGTTCTGGACTCTACGCAATCAACAGCGTGACCGATACAGCGGTCAGCGGCTTTGTGGACACCGGTCGCTTGCTCACGAGCAGCGAACAGCGAGGTCAGTTTGTGGACGGGATGAAGAATCTGCTCACGACAAATCCGCTGACGACAGCAAACAAGGCATGGGAGGCGTGGAGCAATCTCTCGACCGAGGACCGGCTGCGCTACGGTGCGGCGACGATCGCTAGCTTGGGAGCGGCGCCGTTGAGTCGTGGAAAAGCGTTGGCCGAATTGGATGACCTGGTGCCAACTCCTATCAGGGCAAAGCCTGAGTTCAGCGGCGACTGGGATAACTATAAAACGCTGGGAATCGAGGACAGCCCGCTTTCTTCTCCGGAAGGAATTCGGCTCGTAAATGAGCTTGAGCCGCTGACATACAGTAGGCAAGAGGCGATTTTGCAGGCGGAAGATCTGATGACATCGGGTTCAACCTTGCCATATCCCAATCCTATCGAAGTGGGTGATGTGTTCTATAAGCTCGTCCCCGAAGGGACACTAGGTGGACCAAAGAGCCCGTACTGGTTTACCGAAAGCCAGATTGCACCGTTACGCGATCTCTCCTACGACCAAATCGCCGATCGCCTGGGTCTTCCCCTGCTTTCGCAACAGGGATCTAGCTTTAGTTTGGTCAGTATCCGCGCGACTGCACCAGGCACGTCCTTTACTTCGCGAATTGCGCCTACCACCGAGATCGGTGCAGGCGGTATGCTCTGGCAACAGTCAGGCGGTGCCTACCAGACGCTCCTGATAAATAGATCACATTTTACCGCCCCGCAAGTCGTTAAGCGGACCTTCCCCTGAGAGATCAAGATGTATCGCAAACTTGTACCCTATGACGGCAAACGCTTCTTCGATGTCGACCAAGTGGCGCTTCGCCGTACTGCGGAGCGTTTGCAGGCCTTGATCCCATCATCTTTACCCATCGATGAGCCATATGGTATCCGGGGACGGCTCTTGCCTGCGCTAAAGAAGGTGCTCTCTGGTGAGATCAGTCAGCCATTTATGGATGAACTCGAGTTCGTCGGGGGGCAGTACATCCATGAAAGACGGGAAAAGTCGCTGCCGAGTATTTTCGATCGAGAGTTCCAGACGGCTTACGCTAACTTCTCCATAACCGCTCGATCCCTGCCACTCGATCCACCTGAGATCGAGATCATTGACGGGCAGCAGCACGCTTGGATGGACTTTGAAGAAGAGGGCGACTGGCCTAATAGGGTCAAATATCGATAGATGGAATCGCATGACAACTAAGAAACCCGGCCATCACCGGACCTTCGAAAGTTAAGTCAGGTTAGGGTCGCGCAAATCAAACACTCCGGTGAGTTCGCTAAATGTTGATCAACGTCGGGGGATTGTTACAAGATGCTGCTTCATGCGCATACCCTGACTTCTAGAGATGATCCAATGAGTTACGAACGACTCGACAGCGATGAACTGCTGCGACTTTCGCTGTCCGCCATGAGCGCGGCCAATGACGCCGAAGCAACAAACCTGCTCAAAGGCTTGGTGGATCGCGAGCCCGGACACGCCTACGGCCACTACCTGCTCGCCGCTCAGCACGCCCAGTTGGGACTGATGGACCGGGCGGAAGCAGGTTTCCGCACGGCGACGGCGTTGGCGCCCGCTGATTTCCCCATGCCCCGGTTTCAGTTGGGGCAACTGCTCGTACTTAAGGGCGCGGTAGACGAAGCACGTGACACGCTGGCGCCGCTCACCCAGGGAAGCGACGCACTGGCCGCTTATGCGTCTGCGCTCAGTAGCGTAGCAATCGAGGACATCCCCTCGGCCGTTCAGCACCTTCAGCAAGGACTCGAACGACCCCAGCCCATCCCCGCATTGGAGCAGGACATGGCGCGCCTGCTGCAGCAGCTGCTGGAGCGTGAAAAACAGGCCGAAACCACCGATTCTGGTACACACGGCGCCAGCTTCCTGCTCTCCAATTACGGCCGCCAGCACTGACGACGCGTGGCCATCGATCGCCTCTCATCGACATTCGCCTTGATCGCCGCCCTGCGCGGCGACATGCTGCGCAAGACCGAGAAACGTCCCGCGACGCCCGCTGCCGCCACCGCATCCGAAGCCGCCCAGAGCAGGCCGCCGGCAGCGCAATCGCCCGCCAAACTCAAGACGCAACTCGTCGCCATCGCACGTGACGTCGACCTGACGGATCCGACATCCGTCAGGAATTCGCGCGTTCGTCTCGTCAGAGCCGTGCTGCTGTGGGAGTACGGCGAAGCCTTCCGTGATCATCCGGATTGGAAGCCGTTGATGGATCACATCACCGAAGCCTTCGAAGCCGATGATGCGCAGAAACAAAGGTACATGGATTTACTATCAAGCCTGAAATCCAGTAAACACAAGTAGTTGCAAACACCGCTTGACAGCCACAGCTTCGCCTGCCGTACAGTCCGCCCGAACAAGGGGGCGCTCCTAAAGATGTGACACAGCGCAGCCAACAACCGGGGTGGGGGTTGGTGAAACGCGCGATGGAACATCCGCCGGAGCTCCATGGAATTGGCACGTGCATGGGCGTAGATCGCTTCGCGAGACGCCGCGCAAGGAAGTAGGCAAGGCATTGGAATGTCGTCGCTGCAGCGGTTGAGCGCCTTTCTGGCGCAGGATCCAGGCAATACCGAACTGGCGTGTGAAGTCTTCGACCTGCACTTCACGGCGGGCAGTTTTTCGGACGCCCGTAACGTCCTCGATGCGCTGCCGGAAGAAGCCAAGCATCACGTGGGCGTGCGCTTCCGCCACGCGCGTCTTGCCCTCGTCGTGGGCGACTATGCCCAGGCGGAGCGCACACTGACCGAACTGGCTGCCTCCGGCCACGCTGGCCCCGCCATTGCGCACGACATCGCGTTCGCGCAGCTCTGCCAACGCGACCTGGACGCAGCGCACGCTTCCATCGAAACCGCCCTTGATCGCCATGGCGAGACGCCGGCACTGCGCATTCTGCAGGCGCGCGTCGCCCTGATGCGGAAGGACTACGAAGGCGCTCAGGCGGCCCTGACGCACGCGCTCCGGCTGGACCCCCACGAGGCCACGGCGCATGGGTTGCGCGCATTGGCATGGCTGGACGCCGGCGACGACGCGCAGGCCGCCCACGCGGCGGACACCTGCTTGGCGCAGCATCCGGATCAGCATGAAGCGCTGCTCGCAGCAGGCACCACCGCGCTCTGGCGCGGCGAAGCGGAGCGGTCCGCCACGCACTACGCCCGTGCGCTGGAGCGCTTCCCCAACTCCGGGCGTGCGTTGTCCGGCATGGCTCAGTGCCGAATGCTTGCCGGCGATCTCGAAGGCGCTCGTGCGCTGCTTGAGCGCGCCGTCGTGGCCATGCCCGATCACATCGGCACCTGGCACGCGCTCGGCTGGATCCAACTGCTCGCCGGCGATCTGGATCTTGCGGAGAAGAGCTACACGGAAGCGCTCGCGCTGGATCGCAACTTCTCCGAATCGCATGGCGGCTTGGCGGTGGTCGCGTTGCTGGACGAGCGCTACGTGGAAGGCGAAGAATGCATGAAGCGCGCCCTGCGCCTGGACCCGAACGGCGTCAGCGGTCGTTACGCGCGCTCGCTCTGGTTGCAGCACACCGGTGAGCACCAAGCGGCAGATGCCGTCTTTGCCGAGCTCATGCGCGCGGGCGCCATGCCCGGCATCAGCGACGATGATGCGCGGGTGGCCGCCCAGCGTCTGCGCGAACGTGCAACGGCCCGCCGCGGCGCGCCACGCTAGGGCGCAGGGCATGGATGCAGACACCGCCATGCACCTGTTGTCCGAGACGCTGCTGGCAGCGGCCAAGGTCGCGGCCCCCATCCTGCTGGTCACGCTGGCCGTAGGCCTGATCATCTCGATCGTGCAGGTCGTTACCCAGGTTCAGGAGATGACGCTGACGTTCATCCCCAAGCTGATCGCGGTCGGTGTGATCTGCCTGATGCTGGGCGGGTGGATGATCGCCACCACTGTCGAACTGGCCAAACGCCTGTTCGAATTCGCGGCGGGCCTGTGACCATGGACCCCATCGTCGCGTTCGCGGTCATGTTCGCCTTCGCGCTGCTGCGCTACCTGCCAGTGATGGTGTTGCCCGGTCTGTCGCCGCTGAGTTGGGCACCCGCGTTCGTGCGCATCATCCTGCTACTGGCCTTCACCTGGCTGACGGTGCTGGCCATGCCGCACGCGCCAGTGCTGGATGCCCGCGGATGGCCGGTGGCGCTGCTGCTTGGCGCATTGGGCGAACTGCTCATCGGTCTGGTGTTCGGGCTTGGCTTCATGCTGCCGAATGCGGCCCTGCACACGTCCGGCTGGCTGCTCGACATGCAGGCGGGTCTGGGTGCGGCCACGCTGTTCAATCCTGGCTCCGGGAGCGGCGAGTCTTTTCTCGGCCATGCGCTGATGCTGGCCGCCACGGTGCTGTTCTTTACCCTGGATCTGCATGTCCTGCTGTTCAAGGGGATTGCCACCAGCCAGCGCTGGATGCCTCTGGGCAGTGTCGGCCTACAGGTGCAACCCGATGCGTTTTTCGCGTTGCTGGGCAGCAGTTTCCTGTCGGCGCTGATGGTGGTGGCGCCGGTGTTGATCGGCTTGTTCTGCGTAGACCTGGCGGTGGCGTATGCCAGCCGTTCGATGCCGCAGGCAAACATCTACTTCCTGGCCCTGCCTTTGAAAGTCGCCGTGGCGATGGGGCTGCTGGCCTTGACGCTTGCCTATGCGCCGACGCTGATCGGCCGTCTCTTCCGTGGCGCACTCGATCAGGTTCCAGCCGTCATGGGGGCGCACTGATGTCGCAGGGCGACCAGGACAAGACCGAGCAGCCGACGCCTTACCGACTGGAGGAGGCCAGGCGCAAAGGCGAGGTTGCCAAGAGCGCCGACCTGGTCGGCGTCGCCGGCCTGCTGGTGTTTGTGGTCACGCTGATGCTGACGATCGCCGGCATCGCGCATGCGCTGTCCAGTGCCACGGGACGCGTGATCGGACTTGCAGGTGCACGGCCGCTGCTGGGAATGGAGATGGCAGGATGGCTGGCTAAGCTCTACAGCGGGCTGCTACAGGCGCTCATGCCGCTGCTGCTGGCGCTGCTGGTGGTCGCCGTGGTGGCCAATCTTGCACAAACCGGGCCGATCTTCAGTACCCACCCAATCCGCCCCGATTTCCAGCGGATGAATCCGGCCAACGCGCTCAAGCGGGTCTTCTCGATGCGCAGTCTCTGGGAGCTCGGCAAGCTGACCGTGAAGCTGGCGTTGCTGGGTCTGCTGGGCTACCTGGCGTTCTCCGGCGCCCCGCGCATGATCGGCTTGGTCGCCGCTGCCTCGCCAGAACAACTCCCGGAGCTGCTGCGCACCGGCTTCTGGAAAACGTCGATCTATGTGCTACTGGTCCTGGGCCTGGCCGCGCTGGCGGACTTGATGTTCGTCCGACGCGATCACCTCAAGCGCATGCGCATGAGTCGCCGCGAGCTGCGCGATGAGGTCAAGCGCCGCGATGGCGATCCGGAGGTCAAGTCCAAGCAGAAGCGTCAACAGCGCGAGTTGTTGAAGAAAGTGCGCGCACTGCCGCGCGTGGGCGATGCGGATGTCGTCCTCACCAACCCCACGCACTACGCCGTGGCGGTGCAGTACCGCCCGCGCACGATGCGCGCGCCGGTCGTGCTGGCCAAGGGCAGGGGATTTCTCGCCGGCCGGATCCGCGCTCTCGCTGGATCGGCGCAGGTGCCGGTGCTTCGGATGCCTGCGCTGGCCCGCGCCCTGTATGCCGAGTGCGACATCGACGGGCCGGTGCCTGAAGCGCTGTATGGACAGTTGGCGCCGATCTACCGACAGCTGTTCGCACAGGGCAGGGCAGCACGATGAAGGCACTGTTCGCGCTGCTTTGGTCGGACAAGCGGGACCTGGCTCTGGTCGGCCTGGTGGTCGGCGTGCTGATCATCCTGTTCGTACCGGTGCCGCCGCCCGTGCTGGACTTCCTGCTGGTGATCAACATCAGCCTGGCGCTGCTGGTGCTGCTTGTGACGTTCTTCACCGAGTCGCCCCTGAACTTCTCCACTTTTCCGACGCTGCTGCTGATCGCCACGATGTTCCGGCTGGCGTTGAACGTGTCGGCCACACGCCTGATCCTCGACGGTGCCGATGCGGGAAGGGTCATCAGTGCCATCGGCTCGTTCGTGATCCGGGGCAACTACGTCGTCGGTATCGTCGTGTTCCTCATCCTGGTGGTGGTCCAGTACGTAGTGGTCACCAACGGTGCGCAGCGCGTGGCGGAAGTCGCTGCGCGATTCACGCTAGACAGCATGCCCGGCAAGCAGATGAGCATCGATGCCGACATGAATATGGGCCTGATCGACGAGCATGAAGCGCGCCGGCGACGCGCCATGATCGAGAAAGAGGCCAACTTCTATGGCGCCATGGACGGCGCCACCAAGTTCGTCAAGGGCGACGCGATCGCCGGCATCATCATCATCCTGATCAACATCGTCGGAGGCCTGGCGATCGGCATCGCACAGATGGGCATGCCCTGGACCGAGGCGGTCCAGCGATTCACGCTGCTTACCGTCGGCGACGGCATCGTCACCCAGATCCCTTCGCTGGTGATCGCGGTGGCCACCGGCATCATCATCACGCGCGCAGCGGCCGATGCGCGCCTGGGCGAAGAGATCCCCCGCCAGATGCTTTCCAGCCCGCGTGCACTGCTCGTCGTGGCGGCGGTGTTGCTGGTAATCCTGTTCCTGCCGGATTTCCCGCGCTTCCCCGTACTGCTGGTACTGACGGGCGTGGTGGCGCTGGCGTGGTATGCCATGCGCGCATCACGTTCATCGGAAGAGGGCGGAGATGCGCCTGCCGATGCCGACACGGGCAGCGCGGGCGGTGCTCAGGATGAACTGCAACAAGCCATGCGCCTGGAGCCAATCGAGATCCGCATGGGCACGGCGGTGCACGAACTGCTGCTCGGGCCTACCGGCGATCTGGCTGAGCGCGTCGTCCACCTGCGCAAGCAGGTTGCCAGCGATCTTGGTTTCGTGCTCCCCAAGGTGCAGACGTCGTTGCGTCCCGAGCTGGATGCGCACACATACGAGGTTCTGGTACAAGGCAACCGGATCGGGCAGGGCAGCCTGCGTCCGCAACAGGTGCTGGCGATCAACCCCGGTGGCGTCCGCCATAAGCTCGAAGGCGTTGAGACGCGCGACCCGGCCTATGGCCTGCCTGCCCTCTGGATCGAGCCCGGGCAGCGCACGGTAGCGCGCACGGCTGGCTACACCCTGGTCGAACCGGACACCGTGTTGATCACCCACTTGAACGAGTTGGTGAAGCAACAGGCACCCGAATTACTGACGCGGATGGAAACAGAACGACTGGTGCGTCGATTGCGCGAAAGCAGCGGCCCGCTGGTGGATGAACTCGTGCCCAACATCCTGACGTTCTCAGACATCCAGAAGACGTTGCAGCTGCTGCTGCGCGAGCAGGTCAGCATCCGCAATCTGGAGGCCATTCTGGAAGTTCTGGTGGATGCGGGCCGAGCGGTCAAGGCACCGGAGGAGCTAGCTGAGCGCGTACGAGAACGACTGGGTTCGTCGATCTGCCAGAAGTTCAGCGACACCCGTGGCGAGCTGAACGTTCTCACGTTGGCACCCGAGATCGAACGCTCTCTGCTCGGTACCCAGAGAAACGCCGAAGGGCGCGGGCCTCTGTTCTCGGACATGGGCCAGCTCGATGCCTTCATCAAGCATTTGTCGCGTCAGGCCGAAGCCATGATGGGCCGCAACCTGATGCCCGTGCTGTTGTGTCCCTCACCGCTCAGGCGACCTCTGCGGAGCCTCATCCAACGCTCGCTGCCGCACGTGGCGATCGTGGGTCTCAATGAAGTACCTGCCACCACCATGGTGCGTTCCTTCGCTGCGGTGGGAGCCGCGTCATGATTCTCTTCTTGGGGGACATTCCGCATGAGTGACACGATCCAGGCCATCAGCCGTGCGTTGGGCGCGGACGTGCTAGGCCTCAACGCCGTCAGCCACAACGTCGCGAATCTGGGAACACCGGGTTTCCAGGGCGTCCGGGCGGTACCTGACTTCGCCACCGCGTTGGGTCTGGAACAACGGGTGCAGCTGCACGACGGACCGCTGAAGCGGACTGAGCGTGCACTGGACCTCGCGCTGCGCGGCGACGGATTCTTCCTGGTCAAGCGGGGGGACGAAGTCCTGCTCACGCGGGCGGGTCAGTTCACCCGCCGTGCTGACGGCGTACTGACCACGCTGGCGGGAGATGAGGTGATGACCGACGTAGGTTCACTTGTACTGCCTGAGCAGGACGTCCGCATCGATGCCAGCGGCATCATCTGGCAGGGTGAGCAGCGCCTGGCGCAGTTGCTCATGACCGGCATTGCGGAGCCAGCCCGACTTCAGGCGACCGACGGCGGCTACCACTACGACGGCGCGGCCCGCGAGTGGAACGGCACCGTAGAACAGGGGGCGATCGAACAGTCCAACGTCGACGCCGCGGAAGAAACCCAGCGGCTGATCGAACTGAGCCGTCATGCTGAGTCCATACAACGCGCCATCGCGATCTACGACCGCACGCTGGACGCCGGCATCAACCGCATTGGCGACAACTGAGGCAGACAGGACCCATCATGATCGACGCGCTCTACATCTCTTCCAGTGGCCTGCGCACGCAGCAGGAACAGATCGACGTCATTTCCAACAACGTCGCCAATATGCAGACCCCAGGCTTCAAGCGAGGTCGGGTTAACTTCGCCGAGATGGCTGCCCTGCCGGTAGCCGGCCAACTCGGTGGGCTGGAGCAGCACCGCGGCGCGGGCGCGCGCGTGGTATCCACCAGTCAGGAATTCGCCAACGGGGCACTGCAGCCAACGCGGGGCGTGCTCGACCTGGCCATCGATGGCAATGGCTTCTTCGAACTCGAGAACGCGACGGGCAGCCGGTTCTACTCAAGATCCGGTCAGTTTCGCCTGGATGACCAGGGCTATCTGACCGCGGTCAATGGGATGCGTTTGACCGCGGGGATCCAGATTCCTCAGGGCGCAACCGAGGTGCTGATCTCCGCCGAGGGCGAAGTCAGCGCCGTACTCGATGGCGGCCAGGAGCCTACGGTGCTGGGCAGTATCGACTTGGTGAGCTTCGTATCCACGGACGGGCTGATGGCTGAAGGCGGCAACGTCTTCAGCGCGGGACCGCGAGCGGGAGAGCCGCTGCGGGGCGTCGCGGGTCAAGAGGGCTACGGCAAGCTGCAGCAAGGCTACCTGGAGATGGCCAACGTCGACATGATCGACGAGATGACAGGCCTTGTGCTGGCCCAACGGGCCTATCAACTCAATGCGCGTGTACTCCAGGCCTCTGACCAGGTCCTTGAGACGATCAACAACCTGCGCCGCTGATGAACACCGCCCTGACTTTCTGCGCGCTTCTGCTGGCCGCCACTACCGCGCCCTGCTTGGCAGCGCCCTCAGTGTCGGAAGAGCAGATGGTGGCTTGCGCCGAGGCGTCACTACGCGCGCGCAGTCTGGCGGGGATGGGCCGGCTGGAGCTGGTTTCTAGCGCAGAACTCGCACCGTCCGTCCTTCAGGGCGAAGGTGACGTGCGCCTTCGGGCACGATCGGTGGACGGGATGTGGCCACGCCGGCGCGTGGGTGTGCCTGTGGATGTTTTTCAAGGCGAGCGCATCGTACAAACGCGGATGGTGTGGTTCTCGGTTCGCTGGTGGCAGCGCGTACCGGTCTATGCCACCAATGCTCGATCAGGTACGCCGATGAGCGAGCTCCCGACGCGGACGGCGGAAGTCGACATGGCAGGCATCGCCGAATCTTCCCTCTCGATGGAATCGCTGGGCACGCTGGAGAATTGGCGTCTTCGTCGTTCGGTTCGCGCTGGCGAGCCGGTGCTTAGCTCGGACCTGGTGCAGCGGCCTCCCGTCAGTCGCGATGGAGCCGTAAGCCTATCGCTGCGTCAGGGACCTGTCGCACTGAGAGTGCCCGCTACCGCCAATGCAGATGCAACGCTAGGACAGTGGGTCCATGTCCGCGTGGAAGGTGCCGAACGCTCGGTTCTGGCAAAGGTCATAGCGCCCAATGAGGTGGTCATTGAACAATAGGTTGTATATATCGAACCTGATCCTGATGCTGCTCGCCGCAGTCCCGTCAGCGTGGTCTCAGCAAAGCATGATCGATGCCGATGCCTATCGCGGCATCGCGGCAGATCGTCGGGCATATCGGACCGGCGACCTGTTGACGGTGAACGTGCTGGAGGCCGCGCGGGCACGCTCCGGAGCGACCACCGACGCCAGCTCGGACATCCGTTTGAGTGCTGCTGCGTCAGCGAAGAACTACCAAGCCCAGGCACAAGGTGCGCTATCCGTCTCCAATGGTGGTGGTGCCGAAACATCACGGGTGGGCGAGCTGCGCACCCAATTGTCCGTGCGTGTTGCCGACGTCCTGCCCGATGGCACCCTCATGGTTGAAGGTGCGCAATCGTTGATCATCAATGGCGAGGACCAGCGTATCGTGCTCAGTGGCTTGGTCCGTCCCGACGACATTCAGTCCGACAACAGCGTCTGGTCGCACCGCCTGGCCAATGCCCGAGTGGAGTTCAGTGGCAGCGGCGTGGTGAGCAGTTCGCAACGCCAGAGCATCGTCTATCGCGTGCTGAAATGGCTGAGGCTGGTATGACGCGCCTATCGCTGCTGTTAGCCGTGTTGCTGACTCCCACGCTGAGCTGGGCGGCCAGCCAGGAGGTCAAAGTCCGCGATATCGCACGTATCGCGGGAGTGCGTGACAATCCGTTGACAGGCTACGGACTGGTGTTCGGCCTGTCCGGTTCGGGCGACTCGGCTCGCAATCGGGCCACGGTGCAATCCGTGGCTAATACCTTGCGCAACTTCGGCGTGCAGGTGGATCTGAGCGACCTATCCAGCCGTAACGTGGCTGCCGTGCTGGTGACCGCCAAGTTGCCAGCCTTCGCCGAGCCTGGCCAACAGCTTGATGTTCAGGTGGCTTCGGCGGGCGATGCGCGCAGCCTGACCGGTGGCACCTTGATGTTGGCGCCGCTGAACGGCCCCGACGGCAAGATTTACGCGATCGCACAAGGTGCCATTTCGGTGGGTGGCTACCAGTTCGAGGCCATTACCGCTTCCGTGCAGAAGAACCATCCCACGGTGGGTTGGATTCCATCGGGCGCCACGGTGGAACGCGCCGCTGCGCTGGGCGTTGTCGGAGATGGGCGCTCACTGCAGGTACTGTTGAACGAACCGGATTTTACTACAGCAAACCATATCGCTCGCGCCATCAATGCAGACCTGCCGGGCGCCCTAGCCCAAGCCGAACACGCGGGTAAGGTGACGGTCAGTTTTGATGCACCCTTGACCGACTCGGTCGCCCAGATCTCGCGCATCGAGAACGTCCTGGTCAGTCGCGAACGTCGTGCACGCGTGGTCATCAACGAGCGCACCGGCACGGTCGTGGCCGGCGGCGATATCCGACTGGGACAGGTCAGCATTTCCCACGGCGAACTGCGAGTGGAGATCTCCACCCGATACAGCGTCTCCCAGCCGGATGGCCTGCTGTCGCGGCCCGGAGATGGCGTACGCAGCGTCGTGGTACCGGAAAGCAAGATTCTGACCCAGGAAGGTGTAGCGCCGGTGGTAAGTGTGGGCGAGGGCGCCACGGTGGCCGAGCTGATCTCTTCATTGCGCACCATCAAGTTGAGCACCCGGGACGTCATTGCCGTCCTTCAGTCGATCAAGGCCGCCGGCGCGCTCGACGGCGAGCTGATCATCCAATAACCAGGAGCACCGTATGACGGACCTGACCGTAGATGCCGTACGCATGGCATTGAATCTGAATCAGCTCAAGGCCGAGGTCACCAGTTGGAACATCGTGAACGCCTCAGCGGCCGATGCACCGATGTTCGTTGTCGAGCAAAGTGCCACTGATGCGTTGCTTCTTGCGGCGGCAGGGCAGCCCAACCAATCGGTCCGCGATGAACTGGCGGCCCCCAGTTCACCGACTATGGCGGTCGTGCACGAGCAATACACCGCCGATCGGCCCTCGCTGGATCAACTCGTGGCCGACTCGGTGTCAGCCGGCATGAACTATCAGGCACTGACCGAATCCCTGAGTCGGCATTTTGGACTGATGCGCCTGGCCATCAACGGCAGGAGCGGCGCATGAGCATCGATGCGATCCTGGAAGCCAGCCGCGCGGGCATGCAGAACGAGCGCCTGCGGCTGGATCTGGCTAGCCGACGTATCGCGGCAGCCAATCAGCCGCTGGATCCCGCGTCGCTGAGTTCTGGTGGCGGCTTTGCGCAGGCGCTGGGCAATGATCTGGGCGCAGGGTTAGGTACACGTTCCGTGCTTGACCCCAAGCACCCGTTGGCCGATGCGCAGGGGCGGGTGCATTACCCGGCCGTGGATATGGTCCAGGAAATGACAACGCTGCTGACGGCCAGCCGCGGCTACGAAGCCAATGTGCGTTCTTTCAACGTGCTGCGCGGCATGCTGCTGCGCGCGATGGAAATTGGAGCCAAGTGATGAGCATCGACGCCATCGCCGCCATCGGTGCCCCCTCCCTCTCTGAAGCGCCGGCTTCGGTCATTCCCATGCCCTCCGCTCATTTCGGCGCAGCGATTGAACAGGGACTGCTATCGACCAACAGCGCCTTGCAGGCAGCGGACCAGAACGTGCGTGTGCTCGCATCCGGCCAGGAGATCGCCACCCATGACGTGATGATTTCCCTGGAGGAAGCGCGCATGCAGCTGATGCTGCTGTCGGAAGTGCGCAACCGGGTGGTCGAGGCTTATCAGGAACTGTCGCGGATGCAACTGTAAGGAATGAGTGTCGTGCCTTCGATCAAAGCGTTCTATCAGTCCCTGGCTCAAGGTGCCAGGCGCGGCCTGCTGGCCGGTTTGATCGTGCTCGCACTGGGCACGGTCGCCGCCATGTGGTGGGTGTTCTCGCCGCGTGAAGCCCTGCTATTTGGAAACCTGAAGGAAGCCGATGCGGCGGAGATTGCGGCTGCACTGGAGGAATGGAAGATACCCCACCATTTCACGGCGGACGGCACCGGCATCATGGTCGATGAAGAACAGATGCATGCACTACGCATGCGTCTGGTCTCGGCCGGCGTACCTCGAGGCGGCCATGTAGGCTTCGAACTGTTCGACGACAACGAGTTCGGCGTGACCGAGTTCGCCCAGCGGATCAACTACCAGAGGGCGTTGCAAGGCGAGATCGAGCGCACGATCGCCACCGTCCCGGGTGTGCAGAGCGCGCGCGTACATTTGTCCATCCGACGCCCGGGTCTGTTCCTTGCCGATGAGGCGCAGTCTAAGGCCTCCGTCGCCCTGACGCTGGTCCCAGGCACCACTTTGGAGCGCAAGCAGGTGGCCGGTATCCGCAACCTTGTCGCTTCGGCGGTCGACGGTTTGCAGCCCCAGGCCGTGGTGGTGGTGGGCCCGTCCGGCTTGCAACTGCAGGGCGGCTTGAATCCCGAAAGCGCGATTGAAGCTTCCGGCACCGCAGAAGAGTTGGCCAGCGCTCTGGAGGCCAAGATCAGCAAGGTGGTAGCGCAGGCACTCAATGGTCAGCAAGCCGCGATCTCGGTCAACGTGGCCATGAATTTCGATCGCGTTCATACCACCAGCGAGCGCTTGCTTGGCAGTCCTGGCAAAGAGCATGGCTTGTTGGTGCGCAGCAACCGTAACGGTGATCGAGCGCCAGAGGGCGCCACACCCGGAAGTCTGTTGAATGAGCAGTTGGAGTACGCGCACGGACGCGAACGCCAGGAGGTCACTCGCGCGACGGGCGCGATCGACCGAATCACCGTGGCGATCTTGCTGCCGGCCACGGTGCCAGCTGCCCAGCAGAACCATCTGCGTCGCCTCGCGGCCGCAGCGGCGGGCCTGGACTTTGATCGGGGCGACAGCCTGGAATTGGCGGTAGCAGCCCCGCGTACGCTACCCGCCTCACCGAGACCCGTTGACGGAACACCCGCATCATCCCTCGTCCTGCCGCGGACTGCGGTAAGAGCACTTGAAGGAATTCCGTCGATCCACCCGCTCTGGCTTTTGGTGGCGATGCTGGCCGGGGCCTTGGTGATGTGGTCGTTGCGGGGGCAGCGCAAGCCTACTGCGCCCCAGGTGTTGAGCCATGAAGAAAGCGAGTTGGCCGCACGTAACATCCGTGCCTGGCTGGCGGGGGAGGTGCGATGAATGAGTTGGACTTGCGCAAGGCCGCTCTGGTGGCCAGCCTCATGGACCGTGCCCAACGCAAGCGCTTGCTAGCCAGCCTGCCGCGGCCAGCCACCAGGCAGCTCCAGCATGCCATCGCGCATGTGGAACGTAATGGGTGGGCGCGACGCGATCTGGTTGAGTTGGCCTTGGGCCAACCGATAGCAGCTTTGCAGGGGTCACCGGCCTTCGGGCTGGACGAAATGGTGCAACTGGCAGATCGACTGGATCCACGCACTTACGCCCGCGTACTAGCGGCTGCGCCGCTTTCAGACCATGGCTTTCTGTTCTCATTGCTGCCCGCGGGCTTTTCCGACGGCGTGCGGGAACATCTGGCTGAGTTGCCTGCCATGCCCGAACGGCTGCGCAATGCCACCTTGTTGGCTGCCCGCCAAGAACTGCAGGTGCCAGTGGCATGACATCCTCGTTGGTGCGACGTCTGGATGCGGCCGGATTGGACCTACGCGCTTGGTCGGAGGGAACGCTGCCAGCCGTTCAGTCCGTGCCGGAGGAGGCAGCGCCCGCTCTGCAGGAGCAGGCCGACACACAGCGTCGCCTGCAGGAAGAATGGGAGCGCCACCGCGAGCGGGGCTATCAGGCCGGCTTTGCCGAGGGAAAAAGCGCTGCCTCACGACAGGCCCAGGAGGAGCTGGCAACGGCAAAAAAGCGCCTTGAAGCAGAGCACGCGACGATGCGAGATGCACTTGAGCGCGAACAGTGTGCCCTCAAGGATTTGATCATGGGCCTGGAGCAAGCGCTGCCGGCAATGGATCGACTGGCCGAAGAAGCCGCCGTGCAAGCCGGCTATGCCGCACTGATCCGAATGTTGGGCATCCACGCCGGGCAGGGCGAACTGATGGGCGAACTGTGCCGCCAGGCCCTGGTCGATGCCGGGGGCGAGGCCCATGTGCTTTGGGTCTGCGCTCAAGACAGAGAAAATCTGGACGAATCAGAGAACATGGAGCTGCGCATTGACCCGGCGCTCAAACCGGGCCAATTGCGTCTTCAATCTCGTCTGGGGCACTACGACACCGGTCTGGATGTGCGGCTGGAGCAGATCAAACAGGCGTTCTTGATTGGGTTGGCGACGCATCGCTTTCAGGAGGCCAAGTGACTCTGGGCAACCGTCTGGCCAGCGCAGTAGATACCGCTGACATGCTCCAGCGGTACGGGCGCATCGTCGCCTTCGATGGCCTGGTCATCGAAGCCGAAGGTCCTGACGCCAGAGTTGGCGAGGTGTGCGAAATTCTGGGGCAGGAGGGACTACCGCCCGTCCGCGCGCAGGTAGTTGGCTTCCGCAAAGAACACATGCTGCTGATGCCCTACGGCGCGGTATCGGGCATCTCGCCGCGCAGCCAAATCCGTGCCACCGGCCGTGCGCTGGATGTACCGGTAGGCGAAGCCATGCTCGGCAGAGTGGTGGACGCGTTCTGCCAGCCGTTGGACGAGGGCCCCGCAATGGTGTTGCCAGAGCGCTACGCCCTTCAGACCCCGCCGGCCAATCCGATGAAACGGCTCGCCATTGATCGAGTGATGGAGACGGGCGTACGTGCCATTGATTCGTTATTGACCCTCGGTGAGGGGCAGCGTGTGGGCGTGTTCGCCGGTAGCGGTGTGGGCAAGAGCACCCTGCTTGGGATGCTGGCACGTCATGTCAGCGCCGATGTGACGGTGCTCGCGTTGGTAGGTGAACGTGGCCGAGAGGTCGGCGACTTCATCCAACATTCGCTAGGTGAAGGTCTGCGCCGCGCGGTCGTGATGGCAGCCACGGCCGACCAACCCGCGTTGGTGCGCGTGCACGCAGTACACGCCGCCCACGCCGTAGCCGAATACTTCCGTGACCAGGGCAAGTCCGTGTTGCTGGTCGTGGACTCGATCACCCGCTTTGCGATGGCTCAGCGCGAGATCGGGCTGGCTATCGGTGAACCCCCCACCTTCCGCGGTTACACGCCTTCCGTGTTCGGATGGTTGCCGCGCATCGCAGAACGCTGTGGGCGTTGGCATACCGGCTCCATTACGGCCATTTACAGCGTTCTCGTCGAGGGTGACGACATGAACGAACCCATCGCCGACCATATGCGCGCCATCCTCGACGGTCATATTGTCTTGAACCGCGAGTTGGCCGCGCGCGGCCACCATCCGGCAATCGATGTTCTGCACAGCACCAGTCGCCTGCTGGGCGCGTTGACGACTCCAGCACAGGCTGCGCTAGCTTCCGAGACACGCCGCCACTTGGCTGTATATGAAGGCTCTCGCGATCTCGTGGAACTGGGTGCGCATCAGCGAGGCACCAATACCGCGCTCGACAAAGCAATCGATCTTAAGCCCCTGATAGATGCCGTGCTATGCCAATCGCCGCACGATGCGTACTCCCGTCATGAGGCGTTGACTGGGCTGCGACTGGCGCTGGGGGAAACGCGTGCGTAAGTCGGCTCTGAACCGAACCAAGATACTGGCTCGCCTGCGCCAGTTCGAACAGGATGCTGCGCAGGCAACGTTACTTCATAGCGCGTACAACGCGCGTCAGGCCGAGCAGAACCGTGAACAACTCTGCTTGGAAGCCGAGGCGATTGGTGCCTGGAAAGTTCCCACTGCTATCGGTGGCACCGTCGATCTAGAGGTGTATGCGCAAGCTGTGCAGGCGGAGTTCCAAGCCATGAAGCACTTGGCCGAATCCGAACGGCAGGTTGTCCATTTCAGTCGAAACGAAGATCTTGCCCGCGAGGCTTACGGGAGATCCATGCTGGCTAGCGATGTCGTCAACCGGCGTGAGCGGCGCCTGGAAACCAGCGTTGCGATCGCTGCTGAACACCACGATGCGGATGCGGTAGCTGACATGTGGCTGGGTGGGGTGAAGCATGAGTGCGATTGATCGGGATGCTGCGCTGCCGTCACGCCAAGGACCGTCAGAGATGCGTGATGTTGCAGGCCAGCGAGACCCTGCAAACGGAACGACGCAGAACGCTGCGGATTTCCACGCATGGTTGGAATCCGCCAAGCCCCACGAAACGTACCCGCATTCGACACCCGCGGCCGAGCCAACGATGGACCACAAACTGGCCGTCGCGCTGGCAACCACGTCGGCCTTTGAAGCGACTGCGGGCGTGGTATATCCCTGGGCCTTGCAGGCGCAAGCCTACCTGTCGCAAGTGGGGACCGAGCGGCGGGGCGAACCTCCTCGTCCCGACGTCGCGAACGCTGCCGTCTCACTGCTGGCGCGCGACCCTCACGTGCGTCCGCTCGTGCCACTGACCGCAACGGGCATCACCACGCATGCAAACCTAGCCGGCGACTCGCTGCTCGCTCCCCCACTGATACCAAGGGCGCTTGGCTTGAGCGATGTAACAAATGGATCTGAGTCCACGCTAGCGCACGCCTCAGGAAAGGCGATCGTAGCATCCTGGCCCGAGCGTCTCTTACGTCGAACCAGCGATGCCCATGGCAATACGACCTGGTGGCTGCGTGACTACCGCATGGGTGACGCGGAACGGGAAGCCTTGACCCACACACTCGTTTCTCATTCGCCAGAGCAACGTCCTGATCGCATCGTTATCAACGGCGTCGAAGTCTGGCGCGCCCCCCACCTTCTGCCAGAGTCCTGAACATGGCCATAGACGCCATCGGATCCATCGTCAACAACGGAAGCGCCAGCACTGAAGGCCGCAACACCATCGACCAGGAAGGCTTCATCAAGTTATTCCTGGCCCAGTTGCAGTTCCAGGACCCACTGGAACCGGTTGATAACCGTGAGTTCCTGGCCCAGTTAGCCCAGTTCAGCAACTTGGAGCAGTCACGGCAGTTGAGTATGAACTCGGAAGCCCTATTGACGATGACTTCTGCTAGTCAGGCACTGACCTTGCTTAACAGGAAGGTCGAGGTCTCCCAGGCCGGCGGTACCACCGTATCGGGCACCGTCACTGCCATCCAATTCACCGCCACCGGGCCTGACCTGACCGTGGATGTCAACGGTAGCGTCCTCACCGGCATCCGCCTTCCCCAGGTCAGCCTGGTCCGCCTGTAGGAGATCAGCATGTTCCAAGCGCTATTCAACAGCTTGTCTGGGCTCTTCAGCTTCTCGCGCAGCCTAGATACGGTCAGCAACAACGTGGCGAATATGAACACGCCGGGCTTTCGTGGCAGCGACTCGTTCTTCGAGAACATCGCCGGCGAGCATGGTGCGCGTATCACTGGCCAAGGCATGCGCACCGGGGCCGGCGATCTCCGCCAGACGGGTAACTCCACAGATGTCGCGGTCGAGGGCTCGGGCTTCTTTGTCCTGCGCGACCCTAATGGCTCATTGCACTACACCCGCGCAGGCCAGTTTATTTTCGACGAGCAAGGCGTCCTGATCGACAGTGTCAGCCGCTTTCAGGTGATGGGCATCGATGAGCACGGCAACTTGGCGCCAATCTCTCTGGAAGGCCAGCGCACCCTGCCATCCCAACCCACCACGCGGGTGACCTTCAGCGGCAATCTGCAGCCCAGCGGGGACTCCCACGAGATCACGGTGGCCAACATCTACACAGCAGCAGGTGCCAGCCAGTCGCTCAAGATCAAGTTCACGAAAAATCCTGATACCGCACTGCCCCGCAGTTTTCTGGTCACTATCACCGATGCCAATGGTGCGCAGGTGGCCACCGGCGAGCTGCGCTTCAGCACTTCCGGCACTTTGGAGCCTGGCTACAACACCTTGACAGCGCAGCTGACCGTTGAGGGAGGGACACAGGAAGTGACCTTTGATTTTGGTACGCCGGGCGCCTTCCAGGGCACGACACACCTACAAGGCATCAGCAACAACATCAGCGGGACGGTGGCCGATGGTCGACCGGTACTGGGCATCACTACGCTGTCCTTCGACGACAAGGGCGTGCTGCAACTGACTTACAGCGCTAACGAGAAACGGCAAGGCGCAAGGCTCGCCCTCGCTTCCTTCTACAGTGAAAGCCTGCTCGAACTGCGTTCAGGCCGCCTTATCTCCGATGCTGACGCCCAGCGCAGTGGACTTGGGCGGGCAGGGGAGGGGGTGTTCGGACGCATCCAAGGCGGGAGCTTGGAGATGTCAAACATCGACCTGACTCAGGAGTTCGCCGACATGTTGATCATCCAGCGTGGCTATCAGGCTAGCTCGCGCGTCATGACGGTAAGCAACGAGATGATTGAGCAGCTCTACAACAGCACGCGAGGCGGATGAAGTGGAGATTCGTCGGATTAGTTGGCAAGGATCCTCTCGCGCCCGATGGCTTCGGGAGCGCATGGAGCAGCGACTCACCCGTTGGTGGGGAGGCTGGTTCAGTGAGGGCGAAGACCTGCTCGAACTTCAACTCGCCTCCAAGTCACCTTCATCCCATCAACTGGCGACGCTTCAGTGGTGCTCGCTGCGCCACCGAAACCAACATTTCATGGTTGGCATGCCGCGTGAGCTATCCGATACATTGGCCGCGCGCGCGCTCCACCTGCACGAGAGTCCCGCCTGTACCGTAGTGGAGGGCGTGGCGACGGCCTGCCGCGACGATCTGGTCGCATCCCTTTGGGGCGAGGGCGCACACGACCGACTGAGTGATGATGAAACGCCGTTGTCCTGGACCCTGGATCCGCGGTACGGCGGCTTGCTGTTTCAACTGGAGCTCGTTTCCGCGCGTGTCTGGGTCTGGGTCAATCGCGCGTGGTGCGAAGCAAACGGGCCTGAGGTGCAGGCAGGTCCATCCAGTGTCTTGACCGACCGACGAGCCGCGCTGGCCGGCGCCGCTGTGCGCCTACACGCCCACATCGACCTTGGCCAGATCAGCCTCTCGGACTCGCTGGACTGGTCGGTAGGGGACGTCCTGCTGACCGACATCCCACGCCTGGCTCGCGTGGAACTATCCACCGATCGGGGACCCGTGGCCAGCGGCCTGCTAGGCCAGGCGGATGCGAGCCGCCACGTCACTTTGATCTGATCTCGAACCCCCACCCCAAACACCAAGAAGCCGTCATGAGTACAGAAGTCGTTGGAAACGGAAAGGATGTGAGCCTGGTCGGCCACGTAAAAGTCTCCTTGGTCGCCCAAATTGGGCATGCCGAATTGACCGTGGATGAGCTGTTCGCACTCAAGAAGAACGATGCAGTAAAGCTGGAACAGGGTACGGAGGCAATCGTGACCTTGCTGCTCAACGGTAAAGCCGTCGCTCATGGCGAACTGATTTGCGTGGACGATAAGCTCGGCATTCGCATTACCGACCTGGCATGAGCGATCACGCCAGCGTCCAGGCGCCCATTCCGTATCGTGCTGAACCCGCAGTCAGTGTTGGCCATCTGACGAGTATATTGCTCGTCACCGTGTTGTTGCTGGGGATCTTTCTTGTGCTGGCGTTGTATGCCAAGAGGCGAGGGTGGCTACAGAAACTGATGCCTGCCAGCGCCGTTCGTCCGGCAGGTACGCAGTGGCGCCTACACGTGCAGGCGCGGCGCATCAGTCGCCTGACGACGGTGTACAAAGTCGAAGACGGCGCGCGTGCTTGGTTGATCGTGGAATCCACGGGGCAGGTCTCGGTCTCGGCATTGCCCGACCAACCCACCGCCGGGGAGGGCAGCGATGCGCCGGCGTAATGTTCACAGGGCAGTGATTGGGCTCGGTGCCACGCTATTGATGCTGCCGATATGGGCCGCGGCCGCTGATCCGGCCACAGAGGCATTGGCGGCAGCCAGCCGCCAGGATTTTGCACCGGCCCTTCGAACCTTTGTCATTCTCAGCTTGCTGTCGTTCATTCCGGTGCTGTTGATCGGGATGACGTCCTTCACTCGCATCATCGTGGTGCTGGCCCTCCTGCGGCATGCACTGGGCATCCCACAGACGCCTCCTAACAGCGTTCTGATAACGCTGGCCTTGTTTCTCACGCTCTTCTCGATGGGGCCCGTGCTCGGAAACGTCCATCAACAATCACTTGCCCCCTATCTGGCTGAGCAGATAACCGCTACGGAGGCGATAACGCGGGCCAAGGATCCGATTCGGGATTTCATGATCCGACAAACGCGCGAGAGCGATCTTCTGGCCGTCGTAGAGATGGCCCGCGAGCCTGCGCCTCGCCGAGTTGAAGACATCAAATTCACTCACCTGGCAGCGGCGTTCCTCTTGAGTGAATTGAAGACGGCGTTCCAGATCGGCTTCGTCATCTTCCTGCCATTCCTCTTGATAGATCTGGTGATATCCGCTGTCCTGATGGCGCTGGGCATGATCATGCTACCGCCGACGACGATCAGCCTGCCGCTAAAGCTGCTCTTGTTCATCCTGATCGATGGCTGGGTACTTGTTTCCCGTACGTTGCTGGGCAGCTTCTGGTCATAACGTCCATGTCGATGGAGGATGTCGAACAGGAATTGTGGCGCCGCTATCGGGAAGACAACGATATTACGGCCAGGGACTACCTGTTTCTGAAGTATGCGCCTTGGGCACGGCGGGTCGCGGGCGGCGTCATGGGCAGAGTATCGTCACGAGGCGTGGAATGGGCCGACCATGTGCAGAACGCGCAGATCGGCCTTCTGGAAGCGATGTCTCGATTCGACGTTCGACGCGGCGTCGATTTCATGGTGTTTGCCAAGCCGCGCGTGCGGGGCGCCGTATTCAATGGCATACGAGCCTTCATTCGCTCGCCTGCGGATCAGTCCACGGATACCACCAGCGATCGGATGCATTCGCTGTGGGAATCCGACAACCAGGATCCGCTGGACGCATTCATCGACGCAGTGGTCGGTATGAGCCTGGGCTATTTCTTGGATGGCAGGAGTGAAGCAGGGAGTGCTGACAGCCTCAAGATCGATCATCTGCTCGGTGACGCATTGCTGGATCTTCCTGAACGGCAGAGGCAGATCGTGATCGCGCACTACTTCCAACATGTCCAGTTCCAGCAGATCGCTGAAGATCTGCAGGTCACGAAAGGGCGCGTGTCGCAGCTGCACAAGGCCGCATTGACGACACTGCGAGAGGCGCTAGGGCGCCGGAACGCCGGTCGAGATAGTTTCTTCTGAAATTGGGACACTCCGCGTGATTTTTCTGGATTAGGGATGTTTATCGGGGGTAGAGTAGGATCGCTTTCAATCCACAGCGGTCTGGCTTAGATCAGTGTGACAACAGTGGTGGTAGGGCGCACTGCGGTAGATTGTCGCGAAGCATAGGCGCTTATGGCGAGTCATGCTTTAGGGAGAAGCATGTTTCCGATATGCGTGTCGCACAGAAAATCGAGACCATGTACAAATATCGAGAAATCGAAGATGTCTCAGAGTTGAAGCAGCTCTCAGACCAGCTGACCGAGCCTGTGCAGATTTTTGTGTAACCGGATTTCGGTTTACAGCTGAGGGAGTCGTCCCTCGAACTGGATCGTAAACTGGTTCAACGCGGCCTTCCAGTCGCGGATCGGCA
>Ga0209460_1000409_pt1 | contig 39978 bp, 35 predicted proteins | sample EBPBio132013_DNA_FD_185868 | JGI IMG/M metagenome (GOLD analysis project Ga0209460, IMG submission 185868) | Wastewater treatment Type I Accumulibacter community from EBPR Bioreactor in Madison, WI, USA - Reactor 2_5/13/2013_ DNA (SPAdes)... | ecosystem: Engineered > Bioreactor > EBPR >... | reverse complement strand
CCACACCGTCTTAAAACCGTGATCGCCGGGGTACAGCACATCATCGTCATACAAATCGCCGACCATCATTCGCAGCGCAGGATAATCGGCCCATTCGCCAAAGAAGTGACGGTGTTTCTTGAGGCCGTTGTGCGAATCTGGCGATAGGATAGAGGTGAAATAGGGTGTTAAACCCAGCGCGTTCATGACGGGAAGCTGGTATCTCGCCAGCCCCTTGGTCGCGACCACTAACGCACGGTGCGGGGCGCGGAGCTTGGCTAATGTTTCGAGCGCACCCTCCAATAAGGTCGAATGGGTAGCAGCGTGTGCGCGGACGAGGTCGGAGACGTTGTTGATCAGGCTAACCCCCAACCGCTGCGCTACCGTCGTGCAAATGCTGTCGAAATCCATTGCGAGGACAGCCGGAATGCTGTCATCATTCTGGCGCGTTGCACTTTCTTCCTCGAACATTTGGATAATTTCGTGTCCGAGTTTACCTGTCTTTTGAGTGATTTCCCCCACGATAACGGGCCATACGGCACGCTCGAACGGGTTCAGTTGCAGCGTACCGTCGAGGTCAAAAAATATGATTGTCTTAAACATCTTTTTGGCTTCAGGGATTTGATTGAGAAATTCATTATCCCCCACTCCTCCCGGCAAGAAAAGAGTAGGGGTTAAATTATTTGTTGTTGTCGAGCAAATCCTTAAGCGCGGGTTCTGGTTCGGGAAATTTAAAGGCATAACCGGCTTCTTCCAAGCGCTTCGGGATGGCCCGTTGGCCTTCCAACAAGAGGATGGAGAGTTCGCCAAACGCGAGTTTGAAGGCAAAGGCGGGTGCTGGTACGAAGGAAGGCCGCTTGAGTACACGCCCTAAGATTTTAGCCAGTGCAGCGTTGTTGACGACATGCGGTGCGCTCAGGTTATACGCGCCTTTTGCAGAAGGGGTGTCGATGAGGAATCGGATTGCACCCACTTCATCATCAATGTGTATCCACGGCATTTGCTGTTTACCGCTGCCGATGGGACCGCCCGCGAACAACTTGAAGGGGAGCGAGAGCTGTGGCAGTACGCCACCTTTGTTGGTGAGCAGGATGCCGGTACGGATGATGGCGCGGCGAACGCCCAGTTTCTCGACCGGTTCGGTGACGGCTTCCCACTGGACACAGGTGTGGGCGAGGAAGTCGCTGCCGGGGGCGTGTTCTTCTGTAATCGGCTCGTCGCCGTGTGTGCCATAGTAACCGACGGCAGAGGCTTGGATAAGCACATCCGGTTTTTGGGCGGCGGCGGTGATGGCTTCGACAACGGCTTTACCGGCGTTGATGCGGCTTTCGACGATGCGCTTTTTACGTTCTTTCGTCCAGCGACTGGGCGGGAAACCTTCTCCAGCGATGCTTTCTCCGGCGAGGTTGACGATTGCCCCCGCGCCGTTTGCCAGTTCGCCCCAGCCCTGCACCGTACGCCCATCCCACTTGACGAGCTTCACGCTGCCATCAAGGCCGCTGCTTTTATTGGTGTTGCGGGTAAGGACAATGACTTCGTGGTGATCGTGTGCCAGACTGTTGGCTAGTTCCCTGCCGATTAACCCTGTGCCGCCGGTAATAATGACGCGCATGGTACCCGCCTCCGAATAGGTGAATTTAGAATAAGCCCCACATCATAAAGCGATTGTAACGTCCCTTTGAAAGCAGCGTCAACGATTGCTCATGTCTTGTTCAGGTTTGCGGGTCAATAACTGTAATCCAGCCGAGACTAGTGTAAGTGTTGTCCGCTACTGAAAGGCGTTGGTTGGGGTCGTCAATGTTATAGAGGCCGACGATGATCTGATAATCGCCAGCGGGTAAATCTAGCGGGAGGGCGAGACCATGCTGGTCGAGAATGACGGTATCCGGCGGCCATGTGGTCGTCGGCTGGGAATTGCCGACCGGCTCGCTATCGCGCTGCGCGACCAAGACACCGCCTGTGTTCAGCAGTTGGACGAACACTTTGTAGCGGGTGTCCAACACTGTATCCGTTTGCCATTCCAGCCGGATCTGCACCACATCGCCCGCACGGAAGCGCTCACCACTGATGGCGGCGCGTTCTAACCAGATGGACTCGCCGAAGCGCTTGTGAATGGGCTTCGACTCGGCGATGGCGACAGGCGCGACGTACTGCGCGAAGCGAACGTCGCCGTACCATGTATCCTGCCCCGCCTCGAAAGTGGCGCTGTCTAAGGTTCGCTCGATGATGTGGTTCGGGTCACGCTCGGCCTCGCCCCAGAACAGGACGAAGATGCGGTCATGCTGCTCGATGATATTTTCAACCGCCGCGAGTGTTTGTGCATCATCGCCGCCGAGGCCAGCGGGGAGCGGATAAACAGGCGCTGTGCCATGATAGTAGTAGCGAAAGACTTCTTCCTGATTGGGCGCGTCGAGGATGATGGCATCGCCTTCACGCGGGTCAGCAGTGATTTGCGCGACCATTGCGCGGTAGTCAGCCCGTTGGAACTGCGGGTCGGTGTAGAGCGGCGGGAGGCCGTTGTAGAGGTAGGCCAGCAGCCACAGCGCTTGCAATACGCCGAGGGTGAAGGTGATGCGGTCAATCTTATATTCTCGCCGTGCCAGCGCCCACCAACCGCCGAAGCCCGCGCCCAACACCAGCGCGAAGCCAATTTGCGCGGGAAGTAGGAACTTGAGGTTGGCCGGACGGAATAGGCCGAGCGCGAGAAACAGGACAACGGGAAGCCCTGCCCATAACACAGGGACGAGCGCCGACCACAGCCCTTTGCGACCGCACACCCACATTCCGCTAAGGAAACCGACCAGCAGTAAGGCGAGCGCGATGGGTAGGTAGTTGAGGGCATTTGGCACGAAGTCGTAGGTGATGCCAAGAGTGAACCAGCCGCCGATAATGCCGAGTGCTTCCAATGGTGGGATGGGCGTGCCCGTGCTAGGCCATTGGGTCACCTGCCGCAGGGCAGTTGGCAGCCACGGCGCGAAGATGAGTAGGGCGAGCAGGTTAGCCGCTACAAAAGTGATGAGTGCCGAGTACCGAGTAGCGAGTGAAGAAATAGACGGAGGACGCAAAATTTGGAAGGTTAGCCAGAGGAGAAAGATAACGCCCTGCGCGAGCATGATGAAGGGGTAGGCATACTGCGTGTAGAGGCCAGCCGCGTTGATGAGGGCGAGGGCTAGAACCCATTTGAACCCCCTCCCTAACCCTCCCCTGTTTACGGTCGAGGGGACAATTCTTGAGGCGGACGCGATGTATCGCATCCCTACAAGCGGTTGATTTTTGATGAAGCCGACTAATGCCCACATGCCCGCCGCACCCCACAAGGCGAGCAGGGCGTACATGCGGGCTTCCTGCGCGTAGTAGATGCTGAAGCTGTTGAAGGCGACCAGCAGCGCCGCAGCTAACCCTGCCACCGGATCAAACAGGCGCTTGCCGAGGGCGAAGGTGAAGGCGATGCTGAGGATGCTGGCGAAGGTTGACAGGGAACGCAGCGCGATTTCACTCTCGCCCGCCACGCCGCGCCAGATCGCCAGCAGCCAATAGTAACCGGGGGGATGGATATCACGGGCGGCGTTCGAAGCGATGTCGGCGAAGGTGCGGGTGGCCTGCACGTAAGCGTTGCCCTCGTCGTTCCACAGCGACTGTGTGCCGAGGTGGTGGAAGCGCAGGGCAGCGGCGAGGAGCAGAATTAACACAGAGACGCAAAGACTCAGAGACACAGAGGGCGAAATTCCTTTGTGCCTTTGCGCCATTGTGTCTTTGTGTTGAACCGTATTCATGACTTCCGGCGCTCCCGCAAAGCGCTGACGATGACGTAGAGCGTCATGCCGAGGGCGATGAGTGCGCCCGCCGCGAGGGGCAGGATGTTCTGCACGGTGCGGTCAAGGACGGTGACAGAGTCGATTTGGAATGGCTCACTTACATTAATGGAAGCCTGTTGAATTGAGAAAGAAGTTGGGAGAAATGAGTGCAATACTGTTATTTCGACCCATCCACTTTCGGTACTTGGAAAATTTTGTGTTAATGGACAAAATTCATCAACTATTAACATGCAACCGTAGATGTACGTATCGTCAACATCAGATTTTATGATGGATCTGTTAGGGTATTCGTACGAATCAAATCCTATGTAACTATTGTCTTTAATTCTTACAACTATATCGGTTCCATAGGCTGCAAATTTTAATTCCTTTGTCTCTAGAGCCTGCCCAAACTCTGCATCTTCATCCTCGACAATCCTTGCATCATCGGACTTGGTGACTGCCCAGCTTTCCGCTTGATGCACTCCTGCATACAGCGTGGGTGTTTGACCGGTGATGTAACGCTTCATGCTGTCGTAGATGGGCAGCGGCGTGAAATCTGGCTCGACCATGCGGAAGTAGTAAAAGGCTTGGTTCTTCTCGTAGTCAGCGGGACGTTTGAAGAACCAGTAGGAGATGTTGCCCAACCACGGCCATTCTTCCTGCGCCCGTTGGTAAGCCAGCGGCATATACCGCGCGGCTTCTTCCTCGGTGACGATACCGAACGCGCCGTTCTGAATAATGTTCGGGTCGTCGGGCTGCGGGTTCCATGCCGCCTCGCTAATCCAGATCGACTTATTGGCATCGCCGTTAGCAACCATGATGTCGCGGATGTAAATGTGGCGCGAGTAGGTGAGGGTCATCGGGCGCATCCGGCGGTCGGTCGGGCCGCTGAAGAAGCCGTAGCCCTGCGCGGACATCACATCGAAGCAGTCCTTCGCCCCCGCGTCATACATGCGCTGGAGGAAGATGAAGTCGTTAAGGTTGCTTTCGGTCAGTGATACCGTAGGCGACAGCGGCCCGCTGATGACCACAATGTTTGGGTCAACGGCTTTGAGCGCGGTGTAGGTGCGGCAGAGCAGGTCAGTGTAGGCTTCGGGATTAACGGGCTGCTTGCCCCATTCCTCGTTGGCGTTCGGCTCGTTCCAAATCTGGTAGTAATGGATGCGCCCTTGATAACGCTCGGCGACCGCGACGGCGAAGTTCACGAAGTCCTGATAGTCATCCGGCGGGGCTTTGTCACCCGCGTCGGGGTTGGCGCGTGACCATTTGGGCGGGTTGTCGAGGCGGGCTTGTATTTGGATGCCGTACTTTTCGGCAAGGTCAACAATGTTGTCGTACTTCGCCCATGCGGAGATCGCGTCGCTGTCGTCAATCGTGCCGTCGCCGTTCAGGTCGTTGCGGCGGTCGGTGAAGTCGCCGCGCCCACCGACTTCAATATCCGCCCATTCAAACTGCTGGCGGATCATCTTGAAGCCAGCCTCACTAATCATCTGTAGGCTGCGGTCACGCTTGGCGATTTCGACTTCCTGCTGCAAGAAAGTGTTGATGCCGTAGGGGGAGACATCGGTGTGGCTGATCGGTACATCCGGTGCGGTTTGCAGGGCGGGGCGCAGGTAATTACCTGCCCACTCGACCATGCCGCGCACCTGTGCCAGCGGCGTTTCTTCACCGGTGAGCGACCAGAATACGCGCCACGCAAGGCCACGGTTGGCGAGGTCGAGCGCGAGGCCAACAGTGAGCAGCCCGATCACCACAAGGGCGATCACGAGGCGGCGGAAGGGGATGTTGAGTAGGCGTTTATTCATCATGCCGCCGATTATAGCGGAAGTGCGCCATTTGGGGCGGGTGAGGTGGGTGAACGATGGTCAAGCGGTGGGGCGCTTAGACAGTAAAAATATGGCATAATAAGTGATCTCTTTACAGTCATTCGGTGACAACAATGACGATGTTTTCCCAAGATTATGTACACCAACTGAGCATCGGTCCATTTCCAAACCAGATTGATCCGTGGTCAGAAACTGCTCGATACTTCCACCAAATTCTCGGCTGCATCATCAGTGATCTACTTGAGCGACTACGGCTGCCCTTACTACGGCTTGGGTATATCGCTGCCAGAGAAACCAGTTTGCAGATTGCCGAACGGGTACAGCCGGATGTTGCTATTCGTAATCCTAATGTCGCCTCAGATGAGATCAGTAAGTGGGATTACGCGGCTGCGGGCGTAATGCTTGAGCCGGGGATCAATATCGAAGATGCCACGCCGGAATTAGAAGCCATAAAAATAACTCAAATTGAAAGTCGTGAATTAGTAACTGTTATTGAGGTGATTTCACCGAGCAACAAAGATTTGTTAGCAGATATGGAGTACTACCAACATCGGCGGGATCGGTTGGTGAAGGACAAAGGGATCAACGTCGTTGAAATTGACCTTACCCGATCCATTAAGCGACTGGTGCGTGATCTTGTAGCCAGTACCTATCCCTATCATTTCGCTATTCATATGCCCTACGATGCTTGGTTAATCGGTTGGGAATACGGGGAAGCGCTCAAATCGTTCGCTCTACCGCTGCGTAATGAAGTCATTCCGATTGAAACGCAAGCTGTTTATCAGGCAGCCTATCAGCAAGCGTCGATTGCACCACAGATTGAAGCGACAGGTGGTTATGTCGAAGGAAACTTGCCGTTTCCATCACTGATGACGAGCGCACAACGGAAGATAGCCCTTGAGCAGGTAAACCGTTGGCAGGCGAAGTTGGCGGATTTAAGAACCGAGCGATAAAAGATGATTGACATCACTATACAATTTGAGGTCGATGACCGGCCTGTGGAAGTGGACGAGATTACCGATGAGTATCTGGCAGAGATACTCGAACACACGGGGGAGCAAATCCGGCGGCATGTGGTCAAGCAGCTCGGCGACATGCGCTGCGCCAAACATGGGAACCCGCCCCAAGTGACGGTCACGGGTGTGTACACCAGCGATACCGAGCAGATGGAACTGGATTACCATGTGGATAGCTGCTGCGAACAGTCGGTGCTACAGGCGGTACAAGCGCTGGCGCATTAATCCGAGTCGCCGGTGGAAGCGCCGGGGCGGCTGCTTAAGTCCTTTTCGACACTATCCATACTTTCACCCTTGAGCAAGCGCTGGGTCGCCTCGTTATAGGTTGAACCCGCGTCCACGCCGGTGGTATCCGTTACCTGCTGGAACATCTTACCGACCTCTTTCGAGTCGCCAGAGTTGAACACATTAAGCATCTCGCCGGAGGAAAGGTGGGTGAGGTCGCGCCCCTGCTTGGGGATAGCAACCTTTTTGATGCGGCGGGCGACATCCGTACTCTGGCAGTGCGGGCAGGTTTGGGCGGCGGCGGGGTCGTAATCCTTAATGGATTTGAAGAAGAGGGCGAAGGTGCGCCCACAGTTATTGCATCGGTAATCGTAACTCGGCATAATACTTGCAGCCTCTTTAGCGCATACAGTCTGGTATGCGGCCTGATGATGGGCATCATTATAATCGAAAGCCGCCCCCTGATGAATGATCCACAACCTGATAAACACCCACTTGAGCAAGCGCCGAAACGGCATCCACTGGAACAGCCACCGGCATCGCGTCCGGCGGGTGAACCGCGCCAACGAGTGAACCTGCGTATTCCGTCGGTCACGCCCAAAGCGACCTACGTGCTGATCGCGATTAATGTGGTGCTGTTCCTGCTGCGGGCGTTTTCGGTGCAGATTGACGAGCAGTTGTTCCTGTGGGGCGCGAACCATGCGCCGGATATTTTCCAGAAGGGCGAGTATTACCGCCTGCTGACGGCGATGTTTTTACACGCGGGGGTTTACAACGAAAACGGTGGCTTCGCGCTGCAATACAGTATCCACATTATCTCGAATATGTACGTGCTGTACGCGGTTGGCATGTCGATGGAGCGGCTCTTTGGGCATACACGGTTTTTGATCGTTTACCTGCTGGGCGGGTTAACCGGTTCAATCGTTAGCGCACTGCTGATGGGGCCGAATGTATATTCCGTCGGTGCGTCGGGTGCGGTGTTCGCTATCTTGGGCGCGGAGTTCGTGTACCTGTGGCATCACCGGCAGTTGATGGGTGCGGCGGGGCGGGCGCGGCGGCAGTCGTTGGTGGCGCTGGCGGTCATCACGTTTATTGGTGGACTGCTCTCTCAGCTTTCGAGCGATGGATTGCAGATTGACAATTGGGGACACGCTGGCGGACTCGTCGGCGGTTTGGTGCTGTCGTGGGTGATTAGCCCGATCCTCAATTTGCGACAGCACCCGGATCATCCCAATGAATTATTGGGCGAGGACATCAACCCCTTGCGTAAGCACTACTGGTTCGTCTCGCTTTACGCGACTGTCCTTGTTATCTTGACGTTCGTAGGTGTGTTCCTCTCGCGCCGCTAGGGTCTTTTGCATCTCCTCGATCTGCCAGCGAAGGAGCGCCAACTGCTGGGCGTTCTCCTTGTTTTCATGTGTCAGGCGTGTGAGCACAATCGAGTAGTGCAGCAGAATGAACAGCACGAAGATCATGGCGACGAGGAATAGAGCGCTGGGTGGATAAATGATACCGACCGCGCTGGCTAGCAAGTCGAGGGCAGGGCGTGACAGGCTGAGAATAATCAGGGCGACAGCCGTTGCTAACCACAGCAGCGAGTATTCTTCTTTTAAGCGGCGGCGACGCACGAGTTCGAGGACGAAAATAAAAGCCCCGATACCGGCAACCAGTCCAAAGATCATAGCGCGGTCAAGCATGGATAGGCTCCAGACATAATAAAACGGGTTCGACGGTGTGACATCAAGCTGGGGTGGGTTCACAACCGATATGGCAGCCAATAACCCCGTAAACTTGAAGCGACCTCGCACGAGTTGAATTAGTGTCATTATAACGTACATCGCTCCTGCACTCGTATTAATTCTTCAAACAACCTCTATTAAACCGAATCAAAAGGCCGCTGTATATAGGACAACGGCCTCATGAATAGCTTTTAAGCGGTAGTTATACGCGAGAGCCGCGTAGCATACGCACCAGCGCCAGCAGAATAACCGCGCCGATGAAGGCGACGACGACACTGCCGATGTTCAAACCGGTTACAGCGCCACCGATGTTCAAGGCGTTCAGCACGAAACCACCGATGAAACCGCCCAAGATACCGACGATGATGTCAGTCAGGAGACCCTGCGAACGATTGGTACTCATCACAATGCTAGCAAGCCAACCAGCGATTGCACCGACGATAATCCAAGCGATTAAGTTTACACCATCCATTTTGTTTCCCCTTTATTCAGTAGATATTTGAACAAACCATCTGAACAACATATTAGCCGTGTCTTGAAGAGTTCTCATCCGTAGGTTGGGGGGTTTTTGCGTAGGATAAATGGCTAGCAAAAAGTAGCACTTTATGGACTCTATACACCTATATTTTTACGGGAGGGCGGGCAACCGTCGGTCGAAAAAACAAAACTAAGCGTGTATAGTGGGCAGATGTTTGTGATTTTTACCTGAAGGAAAATGGTTTTGATACGCCGCTATAAACCTGATTTTGCCCTCATCGCCCTCCTGTTCGTTCTGCCTTTAATCCTGTTCTGGCAGCAGACGGTGGGTGGTCGAACCCTCCTGCCGACCGAGAATTTATTTCAGTACGAACCCTTCGCCACTTATCGCGAGGTGGCGAAAGCGCCCGAAGTGCCGCATAACGCACTGCTTTCCGACCTCGTACTCGAAAATTTCCAGTGGAAAAGTTTTATTCGCGAGAGCATCAGCAAGGGCGACGTGCCGCTGTGGAACCCGCACCAGTTCAGCGGCATTCCGTTTATGGCAGCAGGGCAGCAGTCCACATTGTACCCCTTTAGCATCCTGTACTATGTACTGCCGTTACCTGCTGCCTACGGCTGGTTTACGGTGGTGCAGTTGTGGTTGGCTGGCGCGTTCATGTACCTGTTCATGCGCGGCATGGGGGTCGGGCGGTTCGGCGGGGTGCTGGCAGGTGTGGTGTATCAACTCAGCGCATTCTTCGTCATCAGCGCTGTGTTCCCGATGATTATCGCGGCGGCGGTGTGGCTGCCGTTGGTGCTGCTGGCGGTCGAGCTGGTGATCCAGCAGCGGGTAGGTTTTCGCGGGCGACCGTCGACTATTCCGTGGGTGGTGCTGGGCGCTGTGGCGCTCGGCTGCAACGTGCTGGCAGGGCATGTCGAGATTACGTACTATGTGCTGATTATCGCCGGATACTACGCAGCGGCACGGTTGCTATTTGCGTGGTGGGCGGGGCGGCGGACGCAGACAAACGGCTGGAAGTGGGTGGTTCAGCGCGGCGTGTGGCTGCTGGGGATGGTGGTACTGGGTATAGGGTTGGGGGCAATTCAGTTCATACCGCTGTTTGAGCTGGCGAGTATGAATTACCGTGACGGTCGTGCCAGCTTGAGCGATGTGCTGGGTTGGGCGCATCCCACGCGGGATGTAGTGCAGTTCCTCCTGCCGAACTTCTATGGCAACCCTTCGCACCACAGCTACGTTGACATTTTCAGCGGGCAAACCGTGACGCAGTTCACGAACGCCGCTGGACAGCCGATCAACACGATTGACTGGGGTATCAAGAATTACGTCGAGGGTGCGCTGTATTTAGGCATCCTGCCGCTGGTGTTAGCCGTATACGGACTGTTCAACACGGGGAATAACCACAGAGACACAGAGGACACAGAGAGAAAAAAGAAGCCGCCATATAAGGGGATATTCGCGGTGCTGACGGTGGTGGCGCTGACGTTCATGTTCGGGCTGCCGACCTACGCGATTCTGTACTACGGCTTTCCGGGCATCAACCAACTGCACTCGCCGTTTCGCTGGATATTCGGCGTGACGGTGGGGGTGGCAGTGTTAGCCGGTTTTGGTGCGGATACACTAACGAGTGTGGCTAAATCGGTGCGGGTGACGTGCATATTTGGCTATGCGGGTATCGCTAGCGGCGTGATTGTGTTGGTTAGCTTGCTGTTGTCGCGGGTGTTCTTCGGGCAGGTTGAGCCGCTGATCCAGAGCATCGTGGACAATATGGCGCTGGCGAACGTAGCCTTTAGCGATGCGCGGATGTTTTACAGCTACCAGTTCACGAATGTGCTGGCGCTGGGTTTGGCGCTGCTGGGTACCGGCGTAGTGTTCCTGTGGGCGGGAAACCTCACCCCTCAACCCCCTCTCCGTGTACAGAGAGGGGGAGCCAAATCGATCCCTATCTGGCAGGTGCTGGCGGTGGGGTTGGTAGCGGGTGATTTGATGGCAGCCTCGTGGACGTTTAACCCCGCCAGCGATCCGGCGCTGCTGGACTTCACCCCCCCAGCGATCCAGTGGTTACAGGCTCAGGAAGGCGACTGGCGCTATACCACGATTGACGACCCAACGCTGGGCGAACGCGGCAAGATCATGAACGCCAATATGGGCTGGCGCTATGATTTGGACGACATTCGCGGCTACGAGAGCATCATCCCCAAGCAGTACGTGGACTTTATGAGCCAGCTCGCGCCGCAGGTACAGTTGGACTACAACCGCGTCGCGCCACTGTACACGAGCGAGCAGTACGCAGGGATGGGTTTCGACTTCAAGCTGGAAGATGCGCTCAACTCACCGCTGTTAAAGGAACTCAATGTACGCTATGTGATGACTTCGAAGCAGTTTGAGATGCCATCCGCGTTGATGACAAGTGATGATTCTCAAGTGCGTTGGACACTGGCTTATGAGGATGAGGCGGTTCGCATTTGGGAACACGCTTATCGACCGCGTGTAATTAGAGAGGATATTGCACATTCGCCCGATCTTGGATTCCAATGGCCTCAGGATATTGAGATTCCAATTGAGAGCGATAGTGGACGCGAGAAGATTCTGAATATGGATACGGCTTGGGTTAACCTTGAAAATCCCCAATGGCAATCTACTGTAATTATCAGTGAGACCTATCTTCGCGGCTGGCGGGCGTTCGCGCGACCACGTGGCGGGGAAGAGTCAACCGAGCGACCGTTAACGGTTGTGAAGGTACTGGAGAATTTCGTCGGGGTGGATGTCTCGCCGGAAGTGGTGCAAAAGGCCTTCGCGGATATTCACGATACGCTGCCAGATGACCTGCGAACGGCGCTGGATAATGGGCAGCTTACGCTGCGGATTAGCTATAACCCTGAAAGTTTCCAAATCGGGTTGTTCGCCTCGTTCATCAGCGGGGTGCTGCTGGTGTTCATGGCGGGCGTGTACCTGTGGCGCTTGTTCGTCAGCGCGGGCGGGCAGACTGAGGGTGTGCAGGTGGTGGCACGGAACAGCGTCGCACCGATCATCCTGAACCTGTTCAACCGGGGTATCGACTTCGGCTTCGCGTTCATCATGCTGCGGATTTTGGGGCCGGAAGGCAGCGGTATCTATACCTATGCCGGTTTCATCTTCGGCTGGTTTGATATTTTCACCAACTTCGGCCTGAATGTGTTCCTGACGCGGGAAGTGGCGCGTGATCCGTCGAAGGCGTGGCGCTACTTCTACAACACGAGTGGGCTGCGGCTGGTGCTGATGGCGATTGGTGTGGTGCTGCTGATCGGCTTCTTGAACGCGCGGCAGAGCTTGGAAGGCGCGGGGAGTTCGCCCCTGAGCGAGGAGGCACTGATCGCGATTGGGCTGCTGTATATCGGCTTGCTGCCCAACAGCCTGAGCACGGGCATGTCGGCACTGTTTTACGCCTTCCAACAGGCCGAATATCCGGCGGCGATTTCCACGATTGCTACGATCTGTAAGGTGATCTTCGGGGTGACGGCGCTGGTACTGGGTTACGGGGTCATTGGTTTGGCAGCGGCGAGTATCATCACCAACACGATTACGCTGGCGGTGATGGTGTGGGTGGGGCGTGGGCTGCTCAAAGACCAATCCAATTTAACACAAAGGCACGAAGGCACAGAGGCACAGAGAAATAGCTATAGGCCAGACGGCAAGCTGATACGCGGGATGATCGGAGAGGGTTGGCCGCTGATGCTCAACCACTTCCTCGCGACCATCTTCTTTCAGATCGACGTGGTGATTATCCAGTACTTCCACGGCGATAAGGTGGTGGGGGAGTACGGGGTGGCCTATAAGTGGGTGGCGGCGCTGAACGTGATACCTGCGTTCTTTACGATGGCGCTGCTGCCGATGATGTCCCGACAGGCGCATGAGGACAAGGCTGGACTCAAGCGTAACTATGGGCTGGCGATCAAGCTGCTGGTGAGCGTGGCGCTGCCGCTGGCGGTGGTGTTCACGGCGCTGGCCTTCATCCTGACGGGTATCCTCGGCGGAAGTGAGTACCTGCCGGACGGGGCGATTGCCACTCAGTTGATGATCTGGAGCATCCCGATTGGCTGGATTAACAGCCTGACCCAGTACGTTCTGATCGCGCTCGACCTCCAGCGGCGGATTACACGGGCCTTCTTCATCGCGGTCAGTTTTAACCTGATGAGCAACCTTGTGCTGATTCCGATGTACAGCTATCGCGCAGCGGCGGTGACGACTATTCTCTCCGAGTTGATGCTGCTGATCCCATTCGGCATCCTGCTGCATGGGGCGGTGGGTAGGATTAACTGGGTGCGGCTGCTGTGGAAGCCGGTTGTGGCGACGGCGGTGATGATCGGTGTGGTGGTGGCTGGGTCCGGTTATTCCGAGATACTGGCGGTCGCGGCGGGTGGCGTGGTCTATATCGGCGTGCTGCTGGCGCTGCGCCCGTTGGATGCGGAGGAACTGGAACGCCTCGCGCCGCTGCTGCCGGGGAGGATTAGAAGCCTAACGCAAAGAGGCAGGGCGGCCAAGGCGCAATGATTTTTAACACCAAGACTCAATGACACAGAGGCACAGAGAAAGCAATAGTTATTGAGTCTCAATCGTTGCAAATTTTGCACAAATTCCGCCGAATTGTCTGGCGGCTCGCTCCCTCACATCCGCTGAAGTTGCGTCATTTCAGCGGATTGCTCCCGTGCTGCCACCGCTGTGCCGAATTTGCAGTTTGTGCAGCGGTTGCGAGGGAGAATACCGCCGAATGTGCAAAAGCATTTTTACCACAAAGGCACAAAGAAAAGATAAGTGAATACCAATCGTCAAGAGCGCCAAGTTGGGAGGAGAAAGACGAGAGTATTGGTGGTAGGCTCACGAGGCTTCCTGTCAAATTAGGTAGGACTACATTAAATGGTGGAGGGTTATTTTAAGCCCTCACCCCCAGCCCCTCTCCCTCAGGGCGAGGGGAGAAAAGGCCGAAAGTTGGCTTATGACGATTTTTTCGCTTGAAAACCAGTTCCACCGCTTCGTGTGGTGCTACCTCAAATTAGTTACTGTCTAATTTTAGAACAAATGTTATAATTTGTCAAGCGGTGCAGGGGGAACTGGCGTATAATAGGCGCAAGCGAGTTTGAGGTTCAAGACGATGGTTTTACCCATACTAACGGACGTGGAACGGATTGAGGGGCCACCTCAAGGTCAGTGGACACTTGCCGACTGGGAACGGCTGCCGGATGATGATAACCGCTACGAGATCATTGATGGGGTGCTGTATATGTCAACGTCGCCGAGCTTGTACCATCAGTGGATCGTGCAGCAGTTTTATGAATACGTCGGTATTCCAGCGAAGCAAAAGCAGCTAGGCTTCATGTTTCTCGCGCCTGTGGGGTTAATTATGACAGGCGTGACACCCGCGCAGCCAGATGCGGTATTCATCGCGGCGGCAAACGTAGGGATTATGGCGGATAAGCGTATACGCGGTGTGCCGGATTTGATCGCCGAGGTGCTTTCGCCGAGCAACAAGGGGTACGACGAAGGGGTGAAGCTGGCTGCATATGCGACAGCGGGTGTGCCGGAGTATGTGGTGGTCGATGCGTGGAAAAAGCAGCTCCGACTGTATTCGCAGCCGGTGAATGACGAGTACGGCGCGTTGAAGAAGTTTAATGCCGAGGATGTGGTGATGTTCGCCTGCCTGCCGGGGATTTCGCTGACGGTCGGGCAGTTGTTCTCTGGCGCACCGGACGAGAGTTTGTAGGAGGCGGTATGACGCAAGAGATTGATGCCTTTCTCGCAGCTTATCCTGCTGAGGTGCAGACGCTGGCGAATAAGGCGCAGGAGATGATTGCAGCAGCGGTACCCAAAGCCCATGAACGTTTGTATGCCAGCTATAAGGCGGTGAGCTACCTGATGGGTGAGACGATGACCGAGGGGTTTGCGTATATCGCGCCACAAAAAGACCGCATCAACATCGGCTTTTATCGCGGGGCGCTGCTGCCGGATGCGACCGGATTGCTTGAGGGAACGGGTAAACTGCTGCGGCATGTGAAAGTGCGGTCGGTTGGGGATTTAGAGAAGCCTGCGCTGCGGCAACTTATACTCGACAGCGTGGCTGAACTCGAACGGTTTTTGGCTGATGACAAATAACACGGATGCAGAGCGGAAAACATGACGATCTTTGAAACCGCACGCACCATCGTTCGCCACCTGACGGAAGCCGACAGCGACAGCTTTTATGCGGTGACGGGTGACGCGGAACTGATGCAGTACATGGGCGACAATAAACCACTTTCGCGCGAGTTGAGCGACAAGTGGATACAGGTGTCGATACATAACTATGCCACCAAAGGCTACGGCTGCTCGGCGGTGATTGATAAGCGCGATGGGGCGTTCATTGGCTTCTGCGGGTTGGTGCGCTCGGAACTGGCGGAACCACCGGACGACGCGGAACTGATCTACAGCTTCAAGAAGGCGGTTTGGGGGCAGGGGCTGGCAACCGAGGTCGGCGCGGCGATGCTGGCTTATGGCTTCGAAACGTACAGCCTGAAACGCATCATCGTCACGATAGATCCGGCGAACACGGCCTCGATACGGGTGGCGAACAAGCTCGGCTTCGTGTACAACCGCAGCGAGCCGGATGAACATGGCCTGCCGACCCATATCTACGAATTGACAGATTCGGATTAGGCTCTATATTGCGATACTGATAGCTATGTAATTACGGTGTAATAAATAAAGAAATTTTATTACTTTATAGTAATTATGCGTTATAAACTACTTTTCCTAAATTTAGAGGTATTTTTTATGGCGATTCCATTCATTGTTGATACGGACTGTGCGTTTGACGATTGGCTGGCGCTGGCTTACCTGATGCAGTGTGACTCGGTTGACCTGCGCGGCGTGACGGTTGCCGGTACGGGCGAGGTACATGCGCGGGCGGGGGTGGATACGGTGCTGCGGCTGCTGCAATTGGGTCAGTGCGAGGTGCCGGTGACGAGCGGGCGTACCACGCCGCTACAAGGTCAGCACCGCTTCCCGTTGTTCGTGCGGCTTGTGATGGATTTCCGTTTGGGGTTATTCTTACCCAAAACTCAGCAGAAGCCGTGGCACGCACCCGCGTACCACTTTTTGGCGAATGAGATTGCTTCGTCGCGGGAGAAGGTGACATTGCTGACACTGGGGCCGCTGACGAACGTTGCCGAAATGCTGCTCGAATATCCGGCACTGGCGGAACAGATTGAGATGATTTACGTGATGGGCGGTGCGCTGAATACGGCGGGTAATCTGGCGGAGATGCTGCCCAAAACCGAGAACCGTTGGGCAGAATGGAATATTTATGTGGATTATTATGCGGCGGATGTGGTGCTTCGCTCCGGCGCACCGGTAACGTTGATTCCGTTGGATGTGACCAACACCCTGCCGCTGACGGATGATGTGTATCACCTGCTGACGGATGAGCCACTTACCCCGCTGGATGACTTCGTGGCGCGGGTGGTGAAGCGGGTGAAGCGATTGGGCGGCAAGCGACAACTGACCCTGTGGGATTTGGTCACGGCGACGATTGCGACACACCCTGAGCAAGCCACATTTGAAACGCGGCGGCTGCGGGTGATCCAAGATGCGGGGAGCCAGATCGGGCGGGTGGTTGAGGACGAGACTGGCAGTGAGGTACAGGTGTGTACCGCGTTTGAGCCAGCGGCGTTTGAAGCAATGCTGTGGCAGGTCTTTGACGTGACTGCTGAGGCGACAAAATCGACAGAACCGCAAAAGGAATACTATGCAAGCATGGAAAACGCTGAGTAAGAAAACGGTGCTGGAGAATGGTAAGTGGGCGACGGTGGAGTACCGGACGCTGGAACTGCCGAACGGCAAGGTGATTGATGACTGGACGTGGATTATCCTGCCGGAATACATCAACGTCGTCGCTGTTACCGAGGTTGGGCGCTTTATTTGCTTCCAGCAGGTCAAATACGCGGTGGAAGGGGTGTCACTCGCGCCGGTGGGCGGCTACCTCGAACCCGGTGAAGACGCACTGACGGCGGCGCAGCGCGAACTGCGCGAGGAAACCGGTTACACGGCGGCAGAATGGGTGAACCTCGGCAATTACGCGGTGGATGGCAACCGTGGGGCGGGTGTGGCGCATCTCTTTTTGGCGAAGGGCGCGGTCAAAACCCACGACATCCACGCGGATGACCTTGAGGAGCAGGAGATGGTGCTGCTCGACCGGCCAGAAGTGGAAGCGGCGTTACGGGCGGGTGCATTCAAGGTGCTGGCGTGGTCGGCGAACGTGGCGCTGGCGCTGCTGTATTTGTAAACAGGTAGGATGCGATGAAACGGATTGAACTTGGCCGGTTGGCGGGGCTGCGACTGACGGCGTATCCTTCGGCGGTTGTCACCCTACTCGTGATCTGGTTGGTGCTGGCGGTGATTGCCATCGGCGTATTGAAGCTGCCAGCGGGTGAAGCGATTATCGGCGCGCTGGTGGCGGCAGCCCTGCACTACGCCTCGGAGATGGTTCACCAACTCGGCCACAGCATTGCCGCGCGGCGCACAGGCTACCCGATGGGCGGCGTGGCATTTTGGGGGCCGTTGGGGCTGTCGGTGTACCCGAAGGACGAGCCGCCGCTGCCGGGGCGCACTCATATCCGGCGAGCGTTGGGTGGGCCGCTGCTCAGTTTCGCACTGACGATTGCGGCTGGCCTACTGTATCTGTTTGCCAGCGGTACGTTCACCCTCGGCAGCAGTGAACCCCACTTATCGCCAACGATTGAATGGGTCGCGCTGTTCCTGTTCCTCGATAACCTACTGGTGTTTTCGCTGGGCGCACTCCTGCCGCTGGGCTTCACCGATGGCAGCACAATCTTGCGCTGGTGGGGGAAATAAAAAGATGCAGCCTATTCGCCGCACCTTTAGAAGTGTCAAATAACGACTGCTTACTGCTCGACCGATACCTTTTCCAGTTGAACTGGGGCAGGTGCGACCGCTTGCAGGAGGAACTGCTTGGGTTCTTCCGAGACGATCACCGGCAGTTCCATTTGGTGGATGAGCCGATCCATATACGGGTTGCCGATGACCGGCATATGCAGGGTCTCTTCGTCGCGAACCAGATTGCAGTGATAGACGTTTACCTGCCGCGAACCCATGCACCAGTACACGTCATTGATAATGGGGGCTTTGAGCGTCCAACCAGTCATCAGGGCGGTCGCGAGGCAGTCACCCGCCGCGAAGCGTTCGGATTGTGGATGCCAGTGACGGTAAAAATCAACGTCGTCCATAAACAACGGAATGGTCGTAGCCATATTTTTTGCTCCTGAAACTACTATTAATTTGACCGTTGCCTGTCGCCGTATACCTGAGAACCAAACCCTGCCGGACTGTTACAAAAGACCTTCTACATCTCATTTGAACAGCCTTATACCCCTAATATACGGCAGAATGGATTGCAAAAGTGTTAATTCTGCCTGTCCAATATGCACGAATTTTCAGTAAAAACGGTGTTGAAACTGACGAAAAACACGACACGAGGCGGATAACATGATGGTTAGGTCTGTCACGAGTTATCTTAGTAGTGTGTTACTGAAGGCTATTTCAATCATAAACGCATCTGTGAAAGCATCATCGTACACTTGGATGATATGGGACTAGGATATTTGGCTAATATGCAGACAATAGGCGAGGGCTGATGGCGATGTATCAACTTACTCATTTTGGTGATGACCGACAAAATGGCGCTTAAGTGTTTTTATACTGACCACTTCGTCCTGCCGCTGCCCGCTGACCACCGCTTCCCGATGCGGAAGTACGGCTTGCTGCGCGAGCGCGTCATCAGCGAAGGGGTCATTCGCCCCGAAGATTTGCGTGTGCCGGATGCGGCAACCGACGAGGACATCCTACGGGCGCACGATGCCGATTACTTGGAGCGTGTGAAAACCGGCGCACTCAGCGCGAAGGAAATACGGCGGATCGGCTTCCCGTGGACACCGGAAATGGTTGAACGTTCGCGCCGTTCGTCCGGCGCGACGATGGCGGCCTGCCGTGTGGCACTTGTCGAGGGGATGGCAGTCAACCTCGCGGGTGGGACGCACCATGCCTTCCGTGACCACGGCGAAGGCTACTGTGTGTTTAATGACAGTGCGATTGCTGCCCGCACCATGCAGGCCGAGGGGCGTGTGCGGCGGGTGGTGGTGCTGGACTGCGATGTGCATCAGGGCAATGGTACAGCCGCCATCCTGCGTGACGACCCGACGGTTTTCACCTTTTCTATTCATGGTGAAAAGAATTTCCCCTACCACAAAGAGCAGAGCGATATGGATGTTGAACTGCTGGACGGAACAGGCGATCAGGTATATTTGGATATTCTCGAAGAAGGTATCCAGCGGGCGCTGGCGATGAGCAGCGCCGATCTGGTGATTTATCTCGCGGGGGCTGACCCGTTTGAAGGTGACCGTTTAGGCCGGTTAAAATTGACGAAAGACGGCTTGCGCCAGCGTGACGAACTGGTGCTGGGGTTATGTAAAGCCCAACGGCTGCCGGTCGCGATCACGATGGCCGGTGGCTACGCGCGAAACGTAGATGACATCGCGGATATTCATGTCGCGACCGTGCGGGTTGCGGCAGGAATGGTATAATAAAATATATTGCATATTTTAAGGTATTTTATGCCAACGCTAAAGCAAGAACAAGCCAATCGTGCATATAAGAGTACTCAATTACCGCTTTTCAAACCATACGTAAAACCCCATCCTCATGAAGCTGTATTGCTCACACTCTACAACGAAATCGGTAACAACTGGCGCATGTTGACGGATGTGCGCTTCAAATTATTAGGTCTTGTCCCTGCGATTTCTGGGGTGTTGTTAGTAAGTTTATTGTCAATGGATGAAGCGGGAAAAGGTCTCTCGTCTATTTCAAGAATTTTTGCTGCCGGTTTCGGCTTGATCATCACGATTGCAATATTTTTGTATGATCGCCGTAACTCCGAACTTTACGATGACTTAATTAGCCGCGCCCGTCGAATTGAAGTGGAATTGGGAATGGATACCGGACAGTTTTTGGGGCGCAAAAGCTCTAAACCTTTGAGAATTCTAAAATTTATCCTGAGGATTCCCGTATTCAAATTTAAGTTCAGAGCATATTGGCGCTACTATAAGATATGGCGGCACTTTCCATGGAAGCCCAACTATTGGTTCGCACTTCATGAAATTACCTTTGTTCAACACGATGTCGCAACAACCACTATTTACCTAACCACGATGTTAAGTTATCTTTTAGTGATTCTACTTATTGGAGCAAAGATTATTTGACGACACCCCAACAACTCCTCGCCCGGTTGGATGCCATCGGTCACTCGCTCAGTAAGCGCGATACGGCGCTGGCGCTGCTCGGCCTCGGCTCAGTAGGCACAGAAACGGCGCGATTAGATGCATATTCCGACCTCGACTTCTTCGTCATCGTGCGCGAGGGAGCAAAACAGAGCTACCTCGCGAACCTCGATTGGCTGGCAGAACCTAACCCGATTGCTTACTCCTTCATGAACACGGAAGATGGGTACAAGGCGCTGTACGAGGATGGCATCTTCTGCGAGTTTGCGGTGTTCGAGCCGCGTGAACTCGCCAATATTCCGTTCACGGCGGGACGTATCGTGTGGGCGACAGCGGATTTTGATACGGCGCTGGCTGCCCCCGCTGTTGATACGACCAGTCACCGACCCAAGTTGATCGCGTGGCGCTTGGGCGAGGCGCTGACGAACCTATATGTCGGCCTCGGTCGCTACCATCGCGGCGAAAAGCTCACCGCCTCGCGCTTCATCCAGCACTACGCGGTCGACCAAATCTTGAACATGGCAAGTGAGATCGAACAGGCAAAACCCGCGCTGATCGACCCATTCGGTGTCGAACGCCGTTTCGAGCAGCGCTTCCCCGATGTCGCCGCTCGTCTCCCCTCCTTCATACAGGGCTATGACCGCAGCCGCGAGTCGGCGTTGGCGATACTCGCGTTCCTCGAAGCGCACTTCGAAGTCAACGCGGCGATTGCGGCACGGATACGGGAACTGGCTCACCGATAAGGAAGGGGATTTTACGCCCCCCCACTTTACTAAAGTCCGCCTGTCGCCAAAAACCCATGTGCAATGGGTTCATGCTGTGACTGTATAGGTGTTTGGCTTTCAAGGGGGTTCACAAACTCTTTCATCGCCTCTATCAATTGAATCTCGACGCTGGAAATGAGATACGAAAGTGTGGATTCCGCGCCCTGATTTTGGTTCACGGCGTTCGGGTGCAAACCGTCGCGGCAGCCACCTGTGTAGGGTACGTACAGCAGTTCCCCCAAATGATTGCGCCCCAGCAGCCATTCAAATGCGGCACGAGCTTGTTGATACCAGTACATATCCTGTGTAACGGTGTAGGCATAGAGGCAGGCCGAAACCATCGCCTGCGCTTCAATCGGCTGCTGGTCAAAGGTGGCTTTTTCGCCATCGCGCTTATAGAACCCCTGATTGCCAATGAATTGGAAAAAGTCCTCGCCGGTGTACTGGACCTCCACCAACCAGCGAAGCGATTGTAAGGCGGCTTCTGTCATGTCGGCGCGGTCGAGTTCCTGCCCACAAATCAACAGCGCGTGTGGGAGGATGGCATTGCCATAGCTGACCACATCCTCGAACCATGACCATTCAGCCGTATTCACCTTTCCATACAGGCCAAAAAGATTTTCCCCCAGATGTTCCATTACGTCGTGGGCTACCCGGTCGCCAGCGAAGCGTTTGCGGTACTCGTGCAGTCCCAGAATGGTATATGCCCACGCACGGGGCGAGGTGAAGGTTTCAACAATCGGAACGGCGGGTACAAGAATACGGCTTGCTAGCGCCGCCATGCCCTGACTGTTCGACCGCCCCAGCACCGTACCTAGCGCCCACAATGCCCGACCGTGGCTGTCTTCCGATCCGATGTCTTCAAGCCAGCGTCGATCAAAACTCATGAAGTTACGGAAACGTCCTGTCACTTCCGAATATGCATAATTGAGAAAGGCCATATAGTGCGCGGACAACTGCTGTGCCCGCTTCTGTAGGGATGATTCAGACTTTTCCAACAGCACACACAGGATTAGGGCACGGGCATTATCGTCGGTCGTATAGCCTTCCTGAAAATTAGGAATGTCGTACAAGGCATGTTGGAAGATACCCGTATTGTCGGTCATACGGTCAATATGGTCGAGCTTAAGCGGTGGAAGCTCGATAGGGCGATTGTAGAGTTTGTCGCTGGCTGGCCGGGGCAAAAGTTCGCGTGTTTGGGAAGCCCGCTCGAACGTATCCCGGTAGTGCTGTGCGCTGACCGGCCAGATCATTTCGCGCCCGAACAGATAGGCTTTCTTCCGTATGGCATGGCGCTCGGATTCGTGGTCGAGCATATAGATAACCTGATCAGCAATCGCTTCTGAATCACCAAACGGTACGAGGCTGCCGCGTCCCTCATCCAGCAGTTCTTCGGCATACCAGTAGGGTGTTGAGATCACCGCTTTCCCCGCGCCGACCGTATAAGCCAACGTACCGGAAACGATCTGCGCCTGATTAAGATAAGGAGTGATGTAGATGTCCGTCGCGCCGATAAACTCGATGAGTTCTTTCATGCTCACGAAGCGGTTGAAGAAAACCACATGGTCGCTTACGCCTTTCTGGCGGGCGATGTGCCGCAGCCGCAGCCGGTAGTCTTCACCGTCATGCCGCAGCACGTTCGGGTGGGTCGCGCCGACCACGAAATACATGACATCCGGGTAATGTTCGATGACCGCTGGCAGAGCGTTGATGACGTTTTCAATGCCTTTGTTGGCGGAAAGCAGACCGAAGGTGAGCAGCAGCGGCTTACCCTCGACACCGAATTGGTCTTTGTAAAAGTTTGGATCTACGAATGGAATGTCAGGGATACCGTGATGAATAAGGTCGATCTTATCCGCCGGAACCTCGTAGATGCTCGTCAGGAAATCGACCGCGATCTGGCTCATCACCACTACCCGGTCAGAAAGGCGTGCGATTTCTGTCAGCACTTTACGCTGGTAAGTGTCGGGGGTCTTTAAGACGGTGTGAAACGTGGTAACAACTGGCATCCGCAGTTCGCGCAGCAGGGCGAGGATGTGGCTGCCCGCCGTGCCGCCGTAAATGCCGTACTCGTGTTGCAAGCAAACAAGATCAACACCGTTGATATTCAGGTAGTCGGCAGCCGTGCGGTACGAGTCAATATTTTGCTCCTGAATCTCGAAGCGAACCTCGTCGGGATAATCGTAACCCTCAACCGTATCATTCACCGGAACGATGAAACAATTCATGTCGGGATTATAGTCGCAAATGGCCTTGGATAAGTCTTGGGTAAAGGTTGCGATGCCGCACTGACGAGGTGTGTAACTACCAATAAAAGCAATGCTGCGAACAGCAGCCTGTTTCGCATTCCGCATATCAGATTCTCCCGAAAATTGATGTGTGTTTACCCCCTAGGCTTGAGAATACGCCTAAAAATTCGGGACGTTATGGGCCATTCGGCTGAGACAGTAGTAGGAAGGGGAAATAGATAAGAAAGAGTTGTGGCGGACGTAAATCCGCCATTTTTCGTGTGGCGCGTTAACTGGCTTTCGCGGTTGTCACCGGGACGAGCTTGAACTCCATCAGCATAACGAGGCGGCTGACATACGGGTTGCCGATGACGGGCATGGTGACAGCTTCTTCGCCGAGCGAAAGCTCGAAGTGATAGATAACCGTACCGCGTGCGCCCATATGGTGGACTTCTTGGTAGCCGACGATTTCTTGCACTGTCCAGCCTTCTTCAAGCGCCGTGTTCAGCGCGTCACCGCCGGTATACCGTTCCGAGTCGGCGTGCCAGTGGCGGTACATATCCTGATAAGCGAAGTGGAGATCAGTGAGGTTTTGAAACACTTTCATCAGCAGCACGCCCCTTTATGTTAATCATCTTCTCTAACCATAAGATGAAGTTCGCAAAAATACTATTAGATGAGCATTAAGGGTGAATGCGACAGTGTTGAAATTTTGGTTAAGTATATCCATCAAGGTGATATTCGGCGTTTGTGAACCCCTACAAAAAATACAAACGCTTCTTGTGACGAAATACACAAATGCGCGGCGTGGTATAATCCTCCTCATCTTAAATAGGCGAGCTAGGTCGCGGCAGAATGCGTCCTACATCAATTGTCTAAAGAAGGATTATTGAACGTGGCAACTAATATTAGCATCAAGAACATCGCCCAATATGACGGGCAAGAGGTCACTATTCGCGGATGGGTGTACAACCGCACCGACAAGGGCAAGCTGCAATTCATCCAACTGCGCGATGGTACAGGCATTACCCAGTGTGTCGCCTTCAAAAAGGATATGGACGCGGAACAGTTCGACATTGCGGGTAAGCTGACGCAGGAGTCGTCGGTGATTATTACCGGCAGCGTCCGCAAGGATGAGCGCGCACCCGGCATCCCCGGTGGCTTTGAGGTCGGCATCAAGAGCTTGCAATTGGTGCAGATGGCGGACGAATACCCGATCACCCCCAAAGATCATGGTGTCGAGTTCCTGATGGACAACCGCCACCTGTGGCTGCGGTCGTCGCGCCAGTGGGCGATCATCCGCATCCGTTCGACCATCGTCAACGCCATGCGGAACTGGCTGGATAACGACGGTTACATGCTCGTCGATACGCCCATCATTACCCCCTCGGCAGGTGAGGACTCGACCAGCCTGTTCGAACTCGACTACTACGGCGAGAAGGCATTCCTCGCGCAGACCGGCCAGTTGTACAACGAGGCCAACATGGCGGCGTTCGGCAAGGTCTACTGCTTCGGCCCGACCTTCCGCGCCGAGAAATCCAAGACGCGCCGCCATCTGATGGAATTTTGGATGCTCGAACCGGAGATGGCCTTCTACAACCTCGAAGACCTGATGGACATGGAGCAGAGCTTTATCAGCCACATCGTCCAAACCGTTTTGGAGAAGCATCAGGAAGAATTGAAGATTCTCGAACGCGACACCTCCAGCCTTGAGCGCGTCCTGCCGCCCTTCCCGCGCATCAGCTACGACGAATGTGTCGAACGACTGAATAAACTTTCCGACGCGGCCACCGACCCCGAACAGAAGCAGCTCCTGCACATCGACTGGGGTACCGATTTCGGCAGCCCGCACGAAACGGCAGTGGCGGAGATGTTCGACAAGCCGGTGTTCGTCTACAACTTCCCCTCGGTGTTCAAGGCGTTCTACATGCAGCCTGTCGAAGGTCGCCCTGAAGTCTGCCGCAGCGTCGACTTGCTCGCGCCCGAAGGCTACGGCGAAATCACCGGTGGCAGCGAGCGTATTTACGACTCGGCGCTCATCGAGCAGCAGGTGAAGAAGATGGGCTTGGGTCGCGAGGCGTATGCATGGTATCTCGACCTGCGGCGCTTCGGCAGCGTCCCGCACAGCGGCTTCGGCATCGGCTTAGAGCGCACCGTCGCGTGGATCTGCGGCCTCCCGCACATCCGTGAAACCATTCCTTACGCCCGTATGCTCAACCGCAAGTACCCGTAAAGAGTTTCAAGCGGTAAGTTACAAGTGACAAGTTAAAGGTTAAAAGAGGGCAGCCCTGCGCGAAAGTGTGGGGCTGCTTTTTGATTTATTTTCCCTGCAACCCCTTTAACGTTTCCCGCCATTTGCCTATGGTTTCAAGAGCCTCGCGGGTTTGCGTCTCATTCAACAGCGAGGGGAATGGAATTTCCGAAGCGGCATATTGGAGGTCGATTTCAATATGGCTGGCGATGTAGGCAAGCTGGTAGGCGTTGTCGTAGGCATGTTGCGTCTCTACACCAACGACTTGATGTCGCAGTGGCAGCGCGAAACGTTTTAGAGGCTGTCCATATTCCATGCCGATGAAACGGGGTGATTGATCGGACATATAAATCGCAATGTGATACGCATATGTTTCGGCAAGGATGTCTTGGGTCAGTCGTTTGTTGGAGCGTGTTAAATCGAGTTCGACAACGTTGACCCCTTTATGATAAATGAGTCTGTTACGTCTTTCAATGTAATCCCACATATCGCTCGAACGGTCTTTATTTCGCGGGGAAATAATTTCGACTATCGTTACAAGCTCACCCGTTTCGCGGTGCGTGATGTGAATGGCATCCGGTTCAGGAAATGTTTCACCACTGAATTCAAGTCCCGGTTCAGCTTGAATGGTTGCAGCCGCTTGCGAGTAATTCCATTCTGGTTGTGTGATCGGTGTGAACGTGCGTGAGCGAACAAAAACATCCGGTTCGCGGCGTTCTGTGATGAGTAAACTGGCTTCTTTGCCTGCCAGATAACCCATATCAAAAATCGTGTCATGAATCTGGTCAATAATGTCAGCGATAATTCCACTGCGGATTTGCTGAAAGTAGTGTGGATTTTCTGCCCACGGGTCAATACGGTGTGGGAATGGGCCTTGTTTGTAGACTTCGCGGTAAGTGGACATGGGATGTTCCATCATGACTCAGTTGCCGAGCAAAATTATAGCAGGTTTCTAACTATCGGTAGCAATCCCCCCAATCGTAAAATCCCCACGGCCTGTTTATAATCCCCACCACATTTTAACCACCCCATTTGTCCAACCAAATGCTTGTGAAATACGGTGAGGGATACATGAAGCCTTCTCAAATGAGTTCCCGCCTGTTCTGGTCGCTGCTGCTTGTCATATCGCTGTTTAGTCTGGTCGTCCGCCTGTATGGTATCAATCACGGCCTGCCGCAAATTCAAACCAGCGACGAGAACTCCGACCTTTCGACGGCGCTGCGCCTGACCGAAGGCCAGATGCCGCCGCGCGAGGTGCGCTACCACCGCTCGTTCATCGCTTATGTGAATATGGCCTCGGTTGGTGGGTTGTACGGTTATAGTTCCCTCACGGGCAAGGTTGACAGCCTTGCCGACTTTCGTGATCTATACTTTAGCGACCGGGCGCTTTTCACACAGGCTACCCGTATCACCCTCGCCATTTTGACCACACTTGCCATCACCCTCACCGGCCTCATCGGGCGCTATATCAATCCACTGGTCGGCTTGTTCGCGGCGGCTGTCTTGGCGACCAACGGCTTTTTTACGATCAGTTCGTTGTATGCCCTGCCGGACAGCCTCATCGCGTTTTCGATAGCCCTCTGCCTATGGATGAGTATGCGGCTTTACACCTACAAACGGCAGCGGGATTACGTCGCGGCGGGGCTGAGTTTGGCGGTCGTGATGTTGAGCAAGTTCAGCGGGAGTACCATCGCCATCAGCATCATCATCGCCCACGGCGCGATTGCGTGGGTGGGGGCAAATAAGGATTGGCGGCAGTTTGCTCGTCGGTTCGTTCTCAGCCGCGGCGTGTTGTGGTTAGTTGTTGGGGTTGTCGTCGGCAATATCGCTTTGAACCCGATTGCGTTCATTCATATTGACGACCTGATCTATGAGATCACACGGCTCAATTCTTACGCCTATGCCGGGCCGCTCACCATAGTTGACCGCTTACAAATCATCGTGGGGCATATACGCGGCATTTATCCGTTGATCTGGGATATAACGGTCATCCCTTCGCTGCTGGGACTCATCGCGGCATGGCAGTATCGCAAACGTGTTGATTACTGGATTATCGTCGGCGCGTTCCTATTCCTGATGGTGACGATTGCCAACGTCAGCACCCGCTTCTATCAGTTCTATTACTGGATACCGTGGATCGGTACGATGGCACTGGTCGCGGGGATCGGTATGGACGCGCTCATCGGTTGGCTGCGGCAGATCCGGTTGCAGCGGGTGGCCTCCGTCGCTATTTTGATGCTTATTCTGATGGAATTGATGATTTTGGCGGATAACGTCTATCAGCAAACGGCTGCCGATACCCGCCAGCAAGCCTTACAGTACATGAGCGAAAATTGGGAAGCCGGAACCAAAATAGTCGCGGGCGATACCGTTGCCTACGCCGTCCCCTTGCAGCGCGACGAAACCAGTATCGAGCGTGCCTATGCGCTCGGCAAGCTGCCCCTGCAAAGCTGGGATTGGTGGCTCAACCAACTGCCGGAAGTACGTCCACAGCCCGCCTATGATGTCTACGGGCCGGAGATGCAAGCCCGTGTCAAAACCTTTGAAGACCTTGAAGGGCTGATTGCTGATGAACAGATTACCTATGTGATCGAAGATGATTACTGCTCCGGCACGACCAAACGACCGGATTCGGAATCCGATTTGGAATTTCCGGCCATCAATGACGCGCTGAAAGCCAAGTGGGAACTGGTGATGACCTTTTCACCCTTTGAAGGTCATGATTGCTTGGGGATTATCGACGCGCGTACCGGACTCGCGCTTCAAAACCCCTCAGCACTTGGTCGGCAGGTCAGGCCGGGGCCAGTCATTCGGATATATCGGGTCGGTACGGCAAACTAACTCGTTATATCCGCAGCCCTGCCGCCACCTCGCGAATATGTTCCGGTGTCGTCCGGCAGCACCCGCCGATCACCCGCGCCCCGGCCTCGTGCCACAGTCTGGCATCGTTAGCAAATGCCGGGCAAGTGTCCTCCTCACTCCACGACTTTGTGGTCGGGTCGTAGCTTTCGCCGGAGTTGGGGTAGGCCAGAATAGGCGTATCGGTCGCCGCCCGCGCTGCCTGTATCAGGTCAGGGATGTACTGTGGTGCGGTACAGTTCACGCCAATCGCCACCACCTGCGGATGCTCGCCGAGCAAAGCCGCGCAGTCCGCGAGGCGTTCGCCGTGGTTCGTGTGTTCACCGTCACGGGCGCTAAAGCTGATCCACGTGCTGATGGTCGGGAATTCGCGCAGGAGTCGGGCAATCGCCTGTGCCTCGATTAAGCAGGGGATCGTCTCACACGCCAGCATATCCGCGCCGGAACTCGCCAGCACCGTCATGCGTGGACGGTGGAAATCCATCAACTGCTCGACCGTCAGCCCGTAGTCCCCACGGTATTCCGAACCGTCCGCGAGGAATGCGCCATACGGCCCAACTGACGCTGCCACGAATGGTTTCTCCCGCCCAACGCGGTTGGCGGTGTCCGCCCAGAACGCATCCCGCGCCTCAATCGCGAGGGCTACAGAAAGGCGCATCAAGTTGGCTGCCGCTTCATGGCTCAGGCCGCGCCGCGCGAAACCCTCAAACGTCGCCTGATAGCTGGCTGTCGTCGCGCAGTCCGCCCCCGCCGCGTAGTAATCGGCGTGAACCTCGCGGATCAGGTGGGGCGCTTCCATCAGCACTTTCGCCGACCAAAGCGGGTCACGTAAATCCGCCCCACGCCGCTCAAGTTCGGTCGCGAGCGCCCCGTCCAGCACGACGATAGGCTGGGTTTCGAGTAGGGTAGCAATCGGGTTCTGCATCATGAGCGGCCTTTCACAAGGATAATCCGTCTCAAGTCTACCCGATGATGGTAAAATGCGGGATGCCGTCAGCCAAACGATAGGATGCAACCACATGGCGAAACTCAAACTTGACCTGCACGACATCTATAACAAGGGCGATAAGATCGACGTGGAACTCAACCGGATTGTGCAGGAAGCCGTCGATAAGAAGATCGAATTGGTCGAGATCATCCCCGGCAAGGGCAGCGGTGCCCTCAAGAAAAAGGTGCTGCGTTTCCTTGACCAGAAGCACATTCGTGCGCTTTACCATCGGGTCGAGAAGGACGATAAAAACTTCGGGCGCATCTTTATCCACTTCCGCTTTTGATCGGAGTCAGAGATGCCTCGGCTTGATGAGTGCCACGAGCAGGTGGTTCATGCGCTGGAAAATGATGGCTGGCAAGTAGACGCTCGGCCGCGCCGACTGATACATGAGGAGCGATTGGTCTTTATTGATATTCAAGCGGCTAAAGGCGTAAATGGTCGTCGCCAGCAGATATTATTGGCGGAAGTCAAATGTTTTCCTGACCGCGAAAGTACGACTCAAGAGCTTTATATCGCCTTTGGACAATATATCCTGTATCGAGCGTTATTGGCGCAGGAAGAGATTGACCTGCCACTGTATCTCGCCGTACCGCTGGATGCCTATGAAGACATATTTGATTCGACAGTTATGCGGACGATCAGCGATAATAGGATTAAGTTAGTCATCGTCAACATAGAGACGGAGACCATCTCACAATGGAGAGAGTAAATCAGCTAACCGATATTCTTCAACGCGAAGTGATGGACTATCACGGGCCAGCGCTAAAAGCGAAAACCTACTACTTTGAAAATGTTGATCATCTGGCATTCACGGTGATTATTGTTCCTGACTATCAATATCCAAGAAAATCAAAGACGACCGTCACTGTGATGGCACATATTGTTGGTGACGTGATCGTCATTGATGAGGATATAACCGACCGGCCGCTGTACGAAGCACTCCTTCAAGCGGGTGTCCCACGCGAACAGATTGTGCTGGCCTATGCGGGTGAAACCCTGCCGGTAGAAATGGATCGACAATCATGACCGAACCTATTCGCGTGCTGCACTTCGCCGATATTCATGTTGGGATGGAAAACTACGGTAAGACCGACCCGCAAACGGGCTTGAGCAGCCGAGTGGTGGACTTCCTGCACCGCCTTGATGAGATGATCGAGTTCGCGCGGGAAAACGACGTGGATTTGATTATCTTCGCGGGGGATGCTTTTAAAACCCGCGCCCCAAACCCCACTTATCAACGTGAGTTCGCCCACCGCATTCGTGACCTCTCTGACCTCGCGCCGGTTGTGATGCTGGTCGGCAACCACGACTTGCCGCCGACGATGCTCAAGGCCAGCAGCATCGAAATTTATGATACGCTGCGTGTACCGAATGTGCGGGTTGCTGCGGATTATGAGGTGTTTACACAGGAAACCAAACGCGGGCCGGTGGTGGTTGGCAGTGCGCCGTACCCGATCCGGTCGCGCTTGCTGGAGGACAACCACACCGCAGGCATGACCATCGCCCAAACGGATGCGCTGCTTCAAGAAAACCTCACCCAGATACTCGATGATCTGGCTGAACAAGCCGACCGATATGAGATGCCACGTCTGCTGACCGGGCATTTTACGCTTGCCGGGGCGGTGTTCGGCAGTGAACGGGCGATCATGCTCGGTCGCGATATTCAAGTGCTGCTGTCCTCGGTCGCTGACCCCCGCTGGGATTACGTAGCGATGGGGCATATCCACAAACACCAGAATATGACCAGAGGCGAAGCGGGTGTGCCGCCAGTGGTTTACAGCGGCAGCATGGAACGCATCGACTTCGGTGAAGAGGGCGACCCGAAAGGCTTTTGTTGGGTGGAACTCTCGCGCGAAAAGACCGAGTGGCGTTTCGTTCAGCTTGAAGCGCGTCCGTTCGTCACGCTCACGGCTGACCTACGCACCGCTGAAAACCCGACTGAGCAAGTGTTGAAATTGATCGCCAAACATGCGCTGCGTGATGCGATTGTGCGCTTAAACGTCCAACTTGCGCCGGAAACCGAAGCGCGACTGAACGAGGTCACGATCCGTGATGAACTCAAACGCGCGGGTGTGAGCCAGATGGCCGCCATTCGTAAACAGGTCGAGCAGCCGATACGGGCGCGGTTGGGTGGCAGCCCGGAAGGTATGACCCAAGAACAACTGCTGGAGCGTTATTTACTAAGTAAGGAAACTCCCCCCGAACGACGAACCGAATTAATGGATGCGGCTGCTGTAATTTTCGAGGGGAAAGCCGGAGACTAGCCGACGTTTTTTCCCATGCACACCTCAGAAAAAGGCTTGTGAAAAATTGAAGAATTTATGAAATTCGAAGAAGAAATCTATTCTTAACGGATTCTTTGGTGGGTTATATCTATACTAAATATAAACAGGCCACGTAATAAACAGATGCAAATCATCTTCTGAAAAGGTGTTTCATGTCCCGTATACTGGTAATTGAAGACGAACCCAACCTGCGTAAAAACATTCTAGACTTCCTCGAATTGGAAGGGTTTGATGTATTCGAAGCCGAAGATGGTTTGGTTGGCCTTGAATGTGCGCGTGAACAACATCCTGACCTGATTATTTCCGACATTTCGATGCCGAATATGGATGGTTACAAGGCGCTGCTGGAACTCCGTAAGGACGAACGCTCGGCCAATATTCCGGTGATTTTCTTGAGCGCGATGGCTGACCGTTCTTTTGTTCGTCATGGCATGGAATTGGGTGCCGACGATTATCTGACGAAACCGTTCAGCTACCCGGAACTGCTCGCCGCTATTCAGGCACGCCTTGACCGCCACGTGGCAACCCAGCACAGCGCCTCGAAGGAACTGGAATCGGTTAAGAAGCGGTTGGCCCGTGTTGTTTCCCACGAAATGCGGACACCGGTCGCCTCGATTTTGATGGTGCAAAACTTGCTTTCAGCCCAGTTAGACTCGCTCGAAACCCACGAAATCCGCGACATCCTCGACAGCTTACAGATGGGCAGCTACCGCATTTACCATCTTGCCGAGCAGTTGGCCTTGATGACGCAGTTGGATACCAACACTCTCAGCCAAGATGTTGTGAGCGAATATGGGTTCGCTACACCGATCTGGACGGTGCTGATGGCTGCCGTGAACCTCTCGCGCCGCTTTGCTTATCGTAACCCATCAGGGGGAATTCAGGTTGATGACCGTGATAAGGCTTCACTGGTCTTGTGCAACGCGCCTTCGCTAACGCACGCACTGGCGGAGATTATGGCGAACGGGTTGGATTATTCTCAGGCCGGGCGTGATGTGACGGTTGCCCAATGGGCGCGTGACTCGTGGATCTACATCAGCATTACCGACTGTGGGCCGGGTATGACCGAAGCACAAGTTGAACAAGCGACTCGTGACTTTGAGCAGATTGACCGTGACCGCAACGAACAGCAGGGGCTAGGGTTGGGGCTGCACTTGGCACACCGGATTATCGAAGCGCACTTCGGTCACTTGGAAATTATTTCCCGCCCCGGTTCCGGTACCCAGATCAACATCAGCTTACCGCTGCACGAAAACGACTAAGCCTCAGGTTGGGTTTTCTTCCTTCAACACCTGCTGAATAGCCGCGATGATGCGGTCATGGATCGCGCCATTACTGACGACAATACCCTGATTATTCAGGGTTTTTCCGCTTGAGTAGTTGAGTGGTGAGCCGTCAATATCGGTTACTTGACCACCTGCCGCCTCGACAATCGCCGTTCCCGCGCAGTGATCCCAGATCATGAAGGGGCGTGTGCTACCGATGCGGGGCAGACGCAGGTAAAGCTCGCCATCAGCAGCCGCAATGCGGGCGTACTTCTCCATACTATCGATATGAATCAGTGTGGCTTCACCCAAACCGGCGACCTCACGGACATGCTGCATCCGGTCATGGTTGGCGTGGCTCTTTTCGACACTTTCAAGCGCCCGTAAGCTGGCGGATTCCGTGCGGGTGGAAGTATGGATGCGCTTGACCGCGCCACCGGCTAATGGCTGCATGTAAGCGACACCGCTTTGCGCGTGGAATAACTGCGCCCCGCCGGGATAGGAAGGTGCGCCGATGATGCCCCCAATCGGCTTGCGGTTGTGCATCAGGCCAACGGCGATGGCGTAGTTACGGAGTGAGATATAACCCTTCGTGCCGTCAATCGGGTCGATGACCCATGTGCGCTCGGCTTCGCGGTTCTGCCCGTAATCCAGCCACTTGACGACCTCAACCTGTGTGACGGGTGTATCCAGAATGTCGCTGATGAGCTGAATGACTTCTTTACGCAAATCCTCCGAGACCAGTTCCATGAACTGCCCACCTTGTTCTTCCGCTAGGATGGCATCGTCGGGGAAGTGCTGGCTGATGGCACGGCTGAGGATGGCCTGTGCGCCGTAGTCGGCGATGGTGACAGGTTCATGCCCGCCCTTGTCACTGCTGATGAGGTAGTGTTCCTGTACGCGGCGGCAGAGGACAGCAGCTTGGCGCACAGCCTGAAATAAGGGTTGGAAATCAATCACGGGATAGACCTTATACTCGTTGATTTTGGAATACGCTCTATATTACCCTAACAGGCTTGGCATGGCCTACACCCAGCTACAGGGCTGATGTACACTGATGCAAAAGGATTTCACGTTAAGGAATAGGCATGACTTGGTTCATATACGCGCTCTTAGCGCCGTTGGTTTTTACGGTCGTTAACTTTGTTGATAAGCTGATTCTCGAAAAACATATTCGCAATCCGTTGATGATGTCACCGTTCGTATCGTTGATGGCGCTGCTGAACGGCACGGTCTTGTGGGTGCTGACGGGCTTTCCGGTACTTTCGCTGCACGATATGGTGATCGTGATTTTCCCCGGTTTGCTGACGGCCTTTGGGGCAGTCCTCTACTATCGCGCACTGGCAACCGAGGAAACCAGTAAGGTGATCGTCCTCATCCAGATGCAGCCAGTGATGGTGCTGACGTTGGCTTTTCTGCTGCTGAATGAAACGATCTCGCCTATGCAACTCGTAGGCTTCGTGTTGATCTTGGGTGCGGTGCTGGCGCTTTCGGTACGCAAAGGGATGGGCGGCATTCCCCGATCAACGTTTATCCCGCTGCTGATCGTCAATTTCCTGTGGTCGCTGTCGGTGGTGCTGTTCAAGTTCGTGGCGGAAACCGGCGATTTTACGCGCTTTCTCGCCTATGAAAGCTGGGGGATGGCACTGGGCGGCTTGCTCATCTACCTGTTCTTCCCGTCTGTTCGGAAGGCTTTCCACGAGAATGTCCGGCAGGTGCCGCGCCGCGCTTTGGGTGTGATCGCCCTGAACGAGACGATTTTTGTGGTCGCCAAGTTGATGACACTGGCAGCAGTGGCGCTGGGTCCAACGGCATTGGTCAGCGTCTTGGGTGGCACACAGGTTTTCTTCGGCATCGTCGCTGGTTGGTTGCTGACTGTGGTCGCGCCAACGGTGTATAAAGAGAATATCAACCGCAGTGAGCTAGTGCGGAAGGGTGCGGTCGCTTTAGTCCTGTTCGCCGGTATCGGTTTAATCAACATAAACGCATGAACCAACGAACGAATATCCTGTTTATTTCGAGCTACATCGACCTCGGCGGTGGGGAAACCGCGCTGCTTAACCTCGTCGATAACCTCGACACGAAGCGTTTTCTACCGCATCTGCTGGTACGCGCAGAAGGACAGCTTGCCGGGGCATGGCGCAAGCGCGGTTGGCCGGTGGATGTGATGCCGTGGCGCGGGGCAACCACCTATTTCGTTCCGGCGTTATGGGCGCAGCTACCGATCAGCCGCCGCATCGGTCGCCTCATCCGCCAGCAGGATATTCGTCTCGTCCACAGTGACTACCACACGCTGCCGATGGCACTCCCAGCCGGAGAACGCGCGGGCGTACCGGTGCTGTGGTGGTGCTGGGGGTGGTGGTTCCAGCCGAAGTGGTGGCAGCGTGGGTTCTTCCAGCGGCCAGCGGCGACCATCGCGCTCTCGAAGGCCATCAAAGCCGGTTTCCTCGGTGAGCCGCCGTTCATGCCTTCGGAGAAGGTCGATCTGATCTATACAGGTGTAGATACCAGCCGCTTTCAACCGGGGCTGGATGGTTTATCGGTACGGCAGGACGCAGGTGTGCCGAAGAGTGCGCCGCTGGTGGCGCTGCTGGCGCGGTTTCAGGATGTGAAGGGGCATGATGTGTTTCAGGAGATGGCGCGGCAGGTGGTTCGAATGATGCCCGAAGTCCATTTCGTGGTGGCGGGGGAGAACACCCAAACCAACGCTGATAACGAGTATAAGACGCGCATCCTCCAAGCGGCGGCGAACGACCCGCTGCTCAAGAACAACCTGCATTACCTCGGCTTCCGCGCCGATACCGAGCGGGTGATCGCGGCAGCGGATGTGGTGGTATGCAGTTCACACTTCGAAAGCTACGGGATGGTCAACATTGAGGCGATGGCCTCTGGCAAACCGGTCGTCAGTACCAACAAAGGGGGCCCATCGGAAACGGTGGCGGATGGCGTGACAGGCTACCTCGTGCCACCGGGGGACGCGGCAGGGTTGGCGTTGCAGGTGATCGCGCTGCTGGACAACGCGGTATTGCGGGCGAGGATGGGCGCGGCAGGCCGGGTGCGCGTCGAGGAATTGTTCTCGGTCAAGGCGATGGCTGCCCAGTACACTAAAGTTGTGGAACGGGTGCTGAAAGCAATTTAAGCCCACCAATTTATTATTACTAAGAGCCTGTTTTACTATTGTCATGTGTCATAATATTGGCACATTATCTCGTTGACTTAGCGTAATAATTTTAGGGAAACTTGTACTTTGCACTATCAACTAAATGCCAATAATTACATAATATTTCCAAACTAAAACAGGCTCTAAAGGCAAACGAGTCTAATCCTATTACTACATATCTAATGACCTGTGTTTAGGCTGACCGTTTGCCTTGTCTGCATGATATTTTCTTTGGAGTATTAAGCTGTCGATCCTACTCCATTTAGTCCCAATTGTTCCTTGCTTCGCCGGCTAACTGTTACATTTACTCTGAAATAGTTTGTATCCCCATTACCGTTGTATGGATTATCATCATTTAATCCAAGCCAAAGATTTCCTGCGTTGTTAGCCTCGAACGTGGTACCAGATCCAATTGGCCGCCAATTTGAGTTATTAAGTCCCGCAATTAATTGATGTGGTGCTTCATTTGGGAGTGGATAAGATGCACCAGCTTTCCATGACCGCCATCCCTCAGGCCCGTTTGTGCCCGTAGCCCAAACACCCGCCCAAATTTGACCAGTGGCAGTGATAGTTACAGAATCTCCTCTTGCAACATATATTCCGGTATCAACATTGCCTCCATTTTGTCCATGATCCCAAACTTTGTAAGGCGATCTACCTTTATCTTGTGGAGCAGAAGCGCCAATTGGTTCGATATAGGTGGTTGCCAATGTCACTCGCGCAATCTCATAGTTATTTATATAGCGTAGTGTCAATAATAGTGGTGCTCCGGGATTAGAAGTGGAAAAAGAAGCTCCACTACTAAAGTAATCAACCAACCGATTTGCTGGATCTGTGAGTAACGACATGGTGGATTGACCAGTTGGCCCTACACTAACCATACGAATAGTAGAAGAATCTAGTGTTTTCTTATACTCTCCAGATATGGACACTTTGCCACTTATGGCCGCATCCCAACTTGCTGTTACAGCAGCTTTTATTTCATTGCTAGACGCAGTAGAAGTAATTACTATATATAATTGCCTTCCGTATGAAACCGATGCTACGTAGCATGGTGGATTACCTACATAAGCCAGAGGTTTCAAATCATCTAATTTGACATTGTCAGAGAAAAATTTTGCGGGTGATCCTAAGGGTCGGAAGGATGCAGTGTAATATTTTTGGGTGAATTTGATGATTACTGAATTTGTTTTTAGTGAACTGTTTAACTGGCCTGATACATCTACATTCCAGTTTGCCCCCTTAACATTAATTCCTAATTTTAGCATCCCAGCTTCTAGTGTGCGCGCTTCTATAAAATCATATGTAACAGCCCCGGCAGAAGTTTTAGGGTTTAATTGAAGTAATAGCTCTCGCCTTGCATCTGAAATACTCGCTAAACTAGGATCGGCAATAGTCTTACTTGCCGTCCTAGCATTGTTGGGATCAAGATCAAAATCGGTTGTAATCGATAATTCACCAGCAGATCTTTCGAGATAAATTGGAGCTAGTCTTCCACCTTCTATACTTTTACCTTGAATAAGACAACCCGGCCAAATAACGTCTTCTATCGGACTTAGAATATTAAATTCATCAAGCTGTTTTCTAACCTCTACACTTTGTCGTTTGATTGTATATTCAATCCCATCATAAATTGCTTTGTCATCACTTAATTCAAGGGTAGTAGTTTTATCTGGCAAATAGGCTAACTGTGGTAAACTTTGTAGATATTTATATATGGTTTCGTCGACAGGTTTTACGATAGACAAGTCGCTAAATAATTCTCGTATTACAGGAGGTACTCGACCAATTACCCCAACAGGTCGTGTGATATTTTCCATAACAATTCTATCATTAGATATATCTCTTGCTATAGGTAATAATGCGCCTTCATGCAGAACAAACCCTTCTGGTAATATAGATTGACTTGGGGGCAATACGTTGGGAAAAATGTAGCCTTCTACACGAGTAAATTGATAGTTGTTTGTGTTAGCCACTTGTTCCCCTTCAGGGCTTCCACAAGCAAAATTATCTTCTAAGTCGGAATTCCAAAACTGCTTTAGAGGTACTGTGCCAGCTTGTGGTATTGCTAACAGATGGCCTTCCACCCGAATGAAGGTATAGCCGTTTGTAGTTGCATAATCTTCACCTTCTATAGTTGATGTTAGAAGATTATCGCCTTTTGATGGATTCCAAAATAATTTTAGGGGTCTCGTTTCAGGGCTTTCACTTGAAAATATATAGCCTTCTTGTCGAACTAATGAATATCCATTTGCAATTGCATCACTTTCGCCATCTTGAGTTGCTGTAGTGTAACTATCTCCTCGCACTGAATCCCAGAACAATTTTAAAGGAACTTTTGTACTCATTATGTCACCCATTTAGTTTGTATTAAGAATCTAATACATGACTTCACAGGAATTCTGTGATTATAGGATAATAATTTAAAATATTATGCATGTAAAGATATTTAAATTGTTACATTTATATTAAAAAAATTAATTTTGCTATTGATTAAGACTTGCAAATTCCCTATCTTAGTTTTTAAATGCATTTTAGCTCAATTATAATGTCTAGTGTTCACCTATGTGTTGAAAGCTAGTTCATCAACGCGAAAGATCTGAAAAGTTAATTGTTTGCTACGCCATGCACTATTGGGAGAATAAATTTAAAATAATGCGAATGGGCAGTTTAGAGCGAATCTTAAGAAGACATCTCGGTGGTAGTTTGAAGGGTATCTAGGGTTGCGACGAGCTTCGCGGCGGTGTCGATCATAGCGGGCGGCCAGCCGAGGACGCGGCGCTGCCAATCGGGGTCGGCATAGCGGGTGTAGCGTGTGGGTAGCTCGCGCCAGCGTGCGAAGGCGGCTGCCTCTTGCCCAGAGGCGAACTCGGTAACGGCCAGCGCGGCACTGATTTGGTGTGTTTCGGGATATAGGCGGTATGCTTCCCTGAAGTCGTCTAACGCACCGGCAATATCCCCATTTTGAAATGTGAGGAGTCCCCGCCCAACATATGTGATGGCCTGTTCAGGGTCAATTGCAATCGCTTCCTCGTAATCCTTTAATGCCTCGGCAGCTTTGCCCATACGCGCATACACGCCGCCGCGCCCATAAACCACGACCGGATTATCCGGCTGTAAGGCGACGGCTTGCTCCATATCAACGAGGGCGGCTGGTAAGTTGTCCTCGTGCAGCGAAATGATGGCGCGGTTGTTCAGGCTGTAAACCGACTTAGGGTCGAGCGAGAGTGCCATATCGCAGTCGGCGCGGGCGGCATCCAGCTTGCCGAGGTGGATATAGGCGGTGCTGCGGCTTAAATAGGCGATGATGTCTCGCGGGTTCTTAGCAATCTGCCCGGTTGAGAACTCAACCGCTTTCTCAAATTCATCGCTAAATAAGTAGGTGTTGGTGCGGCGATTACCTAACAGGCTGACAATGGTTTGAACGATGACCTTGCGGAAGACAACCAATACCAGCACGACGAAAAAAATCAGCACCAGTCCCAAGGAACTGACTTCCGGCACGGCGAGGCGAATGATGACTCCTGCAATCACTAACAGCAGGATGAATTTCCACGATGTCAAAAAGCCGGATGTTTCGAGCTTCACGGTTGTATCTCCACGATGATGCCTTCTTCCGCCCAATTATAGAGCAGTTCGGCGTTTTCGTTACTGAGGAGAATGCAGCCATAGGTGACTTTGGTGCCGAGGCTGTTCGTCCAGAGGAGCTGCCAGCCGCCGCGCGTGGGGAAGCCGTGGAACCCGTTGGTGAAGTCCGCGCCGGGTATGGGTTGGTAGACACCCATGAAGTGCGGCATCCACAAGTCCCAGTTTCC